>ENA-OQCW01000031-OQCW01000031.1-human-gut-metagenome-genome-assembly--contig:-NODE-31-length-105708-cov-6.871303_pt1 | contig 105708 bp, 79 predicted proteins | sample MGYA00242767_ERZ504593 | MGnify/ENA primary metagenome ERZ504593 (study PRJEB26092, sample SAMD00036307) | human gut metagenome | host: Homo sapiens | study: EMG produced TPA metagenomics assembly of... | reverse complement strand
CCTGCCTTTAAGCGGGGAGGGAAAGACGATCACAACGGTGGAGCCGAAATTTGTGCCGAAAGACGCCGTGGAGCTGCAGCTTGGGGAGGGCGATCCGATCCGGCTGCGACTGATCGACTGCGTCGGCTTTCTGGTGCCGGACGCGGCGGGAAATCTGGAAAATGAGAAGGAGCGGATGGTGAAAACACCGTGGTCCGAGCAGGCGATTCCGTTCCGGGAGGCGGCGGAGATCGGTACGAAGAAGGTGATCGCAGAACATTCCACGATCGGTCTTATGGTGACGTGCGACGGATCGTTCGGCGAGCTGCCGCGGGAGAATTTTCTGCAGGCGGAGGAACGGACCGTTGCGGAGCTCAAAAAGGCAGGGAAAGCCCTTCCTGATTCTTGTGAATGCGAAAAAAGCCGTACCGGGAGGAGACACAGCGGCAGGTAAAGGAGCTTGAAACAAAATTCGGCGTGGCAGCGATGGCGGTGAACTGCGACCAGCTCCGCAAAGAAGATATTCTGCATATGCTCGAAAAGGTGCTGTATGAGTTCCCGCTTCAGCAGATGGAATTTTATATTCCAAAATGGGTGGAGCTTCTTGCCGATGACCATCCGCTGAAGGCAGAGCTGCTGCAGAAGATCCGTGAGATGTGCAGGGAAAAGACGCGCCTGAAGGATGCAGTGGGCGGAAAAACAGCGATTGCCAGTCAGTATGTCAGCCAGACACTGCTGCAGTCGATGGATCTTGCGAGCGGTACGGTGAAGGTGCGGATTGAGGTGAAAGAGCAGTATTATTATGAAATGCTGAGTGTACTTGCCGGCGTGGAGATCAAAGGCGAGTATGATCTGGTGCAGACGATCCGCGAGCTGTCGGCACAGCGGGAAGAGTACCGCAAGGTAGAGGACGCGATTCATGCGGTGCGCGGATGCGGCTACGGCGTCGTGATTCCGGGGAGGGAGGAGATTCAGCTGGAGGAGCCAGCCGTGATCCATCAGGGAAACAAATACGGCGTGAAAATTAAATCGGTGAGCCCGTCGATTCATATGATCAAGGCCAACATCGAGACGGAGATTGCGCCGATCGTCGGAAGTGAGCAGCAGGCGGAGGATCTGATCGCCTATATCAAAGAGAGCGCAAAGAGCCCGGAGGGAATCTGGAATACCAACATTTTCGGCAAATCCGTCGAGCAGCTCGTTGACGACGGCATCCGCAGCAAAATCGCCCAGATCACCGAGGATGGCCAGGCAAAACTCCAGGATTCCATGCAGAAAATTGTCAACGACAGCCGGGGCGGAATGGTGTGTATTATCATTTAATACAAAAGCTGTTCGAATATTTTTGAGTAATTGTGCAATAATACTTGAAAAGCGAACCAAAATAGCGTATAATCCGAATTGTGAAAAGAAAAGAAGAAAAATGTAACTTCCTGGAATGTTCGATGATCTCATTATTTTGAACCTACATTTACTTTAAACGGGAGGCTTATTATTGTCATGTGGATGTCAGGCCACCCTGGAAACAGACGTCAGTGGAAGGCAGAAATGATGACTGCGGCTACCCACCTAGCTTGCGTTGCTAGGAGTCAAAGTATGGGAAACGGCATTCCGGGGTTACAAAAGAGAAAAAAGAGAATCATGAAAATGGTTCTCTTTTATACGTTACATACAACCAAAAGGAGAAGGAACATGAAAAAACAGGGTTTTGGAACAACAAAAGACGGAAAAGAAGCATTGCTCTACACGCTCTCCAATAAAAACGGAATGGAAATCAGCGTAACCGATTACGGCGCACATCTGGTATCGGTTCTCGTTCCGGATAAGGATGGAAAGAAGAGAGACGTTGTCCTTGGATTTGACTCCGTAACCGGCTATGAGACCGACGGAAGCCATTTTGGAGCCACCATCGGAAGAAACGGAAACCGTATCGCGGGAGCAGCATTTGAACTGCACGGAAAAACATACCAGCTGGCAAAAAATGAGAACAACAACAACCTGCACAGCGGCCCGGACGGATACGATTACCGCCTCTGGAACGTAGAAGAGGCGGATGACAGCGCCGTTACCTTCGTTCTGATGAGCCCGGACGGAGACCAGGGATTCCCGGGAAACTTTGAAGTGTCCGTTACGTATACCCTGACCGATGAGAACGCCGTAGAAATCCACTATGAGGGAAGCTGCGATCAGGATACCGTTGTCAACATGACAAACCACAGCTACTTCAACCTGGCAGGCCACGATGCCGGATCTATTGAGAACCAGACACTTGTCTTAAAAGCGGAGCAGTTCAGCCCGGTGATCGATTCTGCATCCATCCCGACCGGCGAGCATGCACCGGTACAGGGAACCCCGATGGATTTCACCAGCGAGAAAGCAATCGGAGCAGAGATCGAAGCAGATTTCGAACAGCTCAAACTGACCGGCGGCTACGACCACAATTTTATCCTGGACAAGGCTGTCGAGGGAAGCATTGAGCTGATGGCAGTCGCATCCTGCAAAGAGAGCGGCATCACCATGGAAGCCTTCACGGATCTGCCATGCGTTCAGTTCTACGCCGGAAACTTCATTGCTCCGGTTACCGGAAAGAATGGGGTATTCTATGACAAACGCAACGGCTTCTGCCTGGAATCTCAGTATGTGCCGAATGCCATCAACCAGGAGGGTGAGGAGAAACCGATCCTTGAGGCAGGCGATACTTACGACACCACAACCGTATACAAATTCATTTTCTAAGATCCTATTTTATAGCAATCCCCGAAAATAATGCAAAAAATTCAGCACCGCAGAGCGTGAATTACTGCGTCACAGATTTTCGTCGTACCTCGGTACGCCTTCAAATCTGTTCCTTGCAATTCGCGCTCTGCAGCACTGCCTTTTTTGCATTATTTTCGGGTCTTGCTATAGAAACAGCATAAAAAAGCTCCCTTCCTGCAGCGTCTTGTGAAAACAGGAGCGCAGGCGGGGAGCCTTTTTATGGGAAAATATGCAGAAAACGAATTCTGAAAAAACAGAAAAAGAAAAGACCCTGTTTTCGAATCCAACAGAATCTTACCAGTTATGTCATATTCTTTTCAGAGGTGGGTAACCGCTTCGCCATCTGAATCAACCTGCAAGCGGAATAGCAGACACCTTTAAGCGGAGGATGGCGCCTGACAAAGAACAGGCGAAACCAGAATCTGAAACGGTTTACCCGGCCGTTTAATGCAATGCATAAATCTCGCTCGAAGGTTTCTAAAAATCTAATCGAAAATTTTCAGACATTCCATATCCCATAATAGTCTTTGAATGGAAGCTTTCATCGGAAGCATCAACCCTATGCATACAGAGCAGGTTTCCTGACTTACAGATCATCGTTCCACATTCCTTCTCATATGTTGCGGACATACAATGGATTTGTTATGCTTCACTCCCTGATTACAGTGACCGGATCGCCCAGGAATCTCACCTGAATTCCCTCTCTCACCAAAAGACGGATCTTCTTTTGATGCACTCTGGATGTTGATATGAAATTTATACACAACTGTACTATATACCATAGGGCGGTATTTGTCAAGGAAAAATTGCAAAAAGAAAAGGAATCGGACAAAAAGCCGTGTGCATAGAATGAGATATGAAGAGAAAAAATGATACATTGGAATTGATACTGTTAGGAGTGGGGATTCTCCTGCTGCTGTTATTGTTTGTTGTGAAGCGCCGTCTGGATGCGCCGGAAGAGACAGCGACAGCAGAAAGCAGGACGGAGACGATGGAAGGCAAAAAGCAGGAGGAGACGATACAGAACATGGAACAGGAAAACGCGGCTTTTCTAAACAGTAAAAAGGAAGAACAAAAAGAAACAACGGCAGACGGACCGGTGCAGATCCGTGTCCTTCTGACGGACTGCGGAAAGCTGGGATACGCACAGAAACAGGTGTCCCTGCGTGGAAACGCAAGTCTTTCCATGAACGACGGCGCATACATAGCTTCCCCGCAGGAGACGATCTGTGTGACGGAACAGGAATGCGGGGAAGTTGTGCATGTGGTGCCGGCCGATGAGACGGCGGGAACGGCGGTTTCCCTGACGGGAAAGCCGGAGGACGAGACGGTTTATCCGGGAAGTTTTGTCATTTATAAAAGCGAAGAGGGACTTCTCGTTGTAAATGAACTTGATCTGGAAATGTATCTTCGGTATGTCGTGCCGAGTGAGATGCCGTCCTCCTATGAAAAGGAGGCATTAAAAGCACAGGCGGTCTGTGCGAGAACGTATGCGTGTGCCAGGATTCGTGAAAAAACGTGGGAGAACTACCACGCGGATGTAGACGACAGCGTGGAAAGCCAGGTCTACCACAATATGGAAGCGCAGCCGGAGACAGACGCTGCGGTGGCGGAGACAGAAGGAAAAATCATCACCTGCGGCGGGGAACCAATTCAGGCGTATTTTTTCTCAACCTCCTGCGGGAAGACGAGTACGGATGAAGTGTGGAATACGGCGGAGACGGCAGAATATCTGAAGAGCGTGACGGTAGGCGGGGAGAAGCAGGAACCGGAGACGGAGGAGGCGTTTGCATCGTTTATCACCAAAAGGGACAGCACAAGTCTGGAAGTGGAGGACGGCTGGTACCGCTGGCAGGTGACGATTCCGGCGGATGTGCTGTCAGAACGGGCAGCGGATCAGAAAATCGGGGAGATCACGGGGATTGAGGTGCGGCGGCGGTCAGAGGGAGGTGCGGCAGAAACCGTCCGTATCGAGGGGGAAAAGGATCCATGGAAATCGAGGGAGAGTATCAGATCCGAAAGTTCCTCTCGGCGAAAGGCTGGCCGATTCAGAAAAATGACGGAACTGTAAGCTGTGAGATGGATCTGCTTCCGAGTGCCTGCTTTATCGTGGTTCCGGAAAAAGAAGGGGAAACGGCTGTCTCCTTTACATTTTACGGCGGCGGTTACGGCCACGGCGTCGGCATGTCACAGAACGGTGCGAAACATCTGGCAGAGCAGGGAAAATCGTATGAGGAGATTCTCCGCTATTTTTACCAGAACATCGAAATCGGCGACTGCCGTTCCCTTTTTTAAAAAAATCACCGAAAACAGATTTTTTGTGCTATAATGGGCGAAAGTGAAAAACAGTTAGAAAATGATGAGGAGAGAAACATGGCGACAATCAAGGACATAGCGGCACGCGCCGGCGTTACGGCGACGACGGTTTCCCGCGTGATCAACAACCGCGGATACATCAGTGAAGAGACAAGAAAAAAAGTAACGCAGGCGATGCAGGAGATGAATTACCAGCCGAATGAGCTGGCGCGTTCCCTGGCAAAAGCGCATTCCAATACGATCGGGGTTATCGTTCCGCACATCTCGCACCCGTTTTTCAGTAAAATGATCAGTGCACTCGAGAGCGCGGCGGCAAAGCGGGGCTACAAGATTCTGCTCTGCAACTCGAAAGATCAGCCGGAGAAAGAAACCGAATATCTCGATATGTTCATCTCCAACCGTGTAACCGGCGTTGTGATGGCAAGCCGCGATGTGCAGATTGAAAAGTTTCATGATCTGAAAATTCCGATCGTCAATTTCGAGCGAGAGGAAAATACGGAGGCCATTACAATCCAGTGTGACAACGAGCAGGGAGGAGCGCTTGCAGCATCGCATCTTGCGGACTGCGGCTGCCGCCATCTGCTTCATTTCGGCGGAATCGTCGGAAGAGATATGCCGGCGGACCGGCGTGCGGATGGATTCCTGCGCGTCTGCCGGGAGCGGGGGATTGAAGGGGAAGTTCTTTTGAGTGACCGCTTAAGCTACGGCTCCATGCACTATGAATCCTATATTGAAAAGGGCCTTCTGGAGCACCCGGAGACGGACGGCATTTTTGCAAGCAGTGACCTGATTGCCGCACAGGTACTCCAGTGCCTTTATGCCATGGGAAAACGGGTGCCGGAGGATATTAAAGTTGTCGGGTTTGATGACACTGTGATCGCCGGGATTACCACGCCTTCCATCACGACGATCCATCAGCCGATTGAGGAAATGTCGGAGCTTTCCATTGCGTATATCGACCGGAGAAGAAAGGGAGAGATGGTGCCGAATGTGACGACCATGCCGGTGAGCCTTGTGGTACGTGGTTCGGCGTGAAACAGAAAAAAAGAGAGAGACTCCGCGGAAAAAATAAGCTGCGGAGTCTTTTTCTGTTCCAGAAAGTAAACGATAGACAAAAAATGGTAAAAAAAGACAAAGAAAAAGGCTGAAATTTGTTGAAAAATACAGTATGTAAACGGTTGACATATAATTGCGGCAACGGTATACTGCAAGTGAAAGAAACGTAACACAGATTTTCCGTTGCCGGAACGCTGTGACAGGATAAAGAATAAGATAAAGGAGAACGAACAACATGACAGTGGAATATCAGAGAAGACTCGAGAAACACTATGATGAGCTGAAATGGCTCTACTGCGAGCTGTATCCGAACGGACAGGGAAGATTTGAAGAGCTCTGTGCGAGCATGGAGCAGTGGTACAAAGAGCGGAATAAAAATGGAAAGCACTCGACCGTAAGAGAGAAAAACAGAAGAACTGGTATAAGAGCCAGAAAATGCTCGGCATGATGCTGTACATCGATGCATTCGCAGACAACATCAGCGGCCTTGAGGAGAAGCTGGATTACTTAAAAGCGTGCAACGTGAATTATCTGCACCTGATGCCGTTCCTTGCCACTCCGAAAGGAAAGAGTGACGGCGGCTATGCCGTTGCCGATTACCGTACCGTACAGCCGTCCCTTGGAACGATGGAGGATCTGGCTGCACTCTCTGAAAAATGCCACGACCAGGGCATGAGTCTCTGCATGGATTTCGTTATGAACCACACTTCCGAGGATCATGAGTGGGCCAGACGTGCACTTGCCGGAGAAAAAGAGTATCAGGACCGTTACTTCTTTTTCGATAACTACGACATTCCGTCGAATATGAGAAAACCTGCCCGCAGGTATTCCCGACAACGGCACCGGGCAACTTTACCTGGAGAGAGGACTGTCACAAATTTGTCATGACAACATTCTACCCATACCAGTGGGATCTGAACTATGCGAACCCGGTTGTTTTCAATGAGATGGTCAACAACATGCTCTATCTCGTCAACCAGGGAATCGATATCGTCCGCATCGATGCCGTTCCATACATCTGGAAACAGCTCGGCACCACCTGCCGTAACCTGCCGCAGGTACATACCATTGTCCGCATGATGCGTATGATCACCGAGATCGTCTGCCCGGGCGTTCTGCTGCTCGGCGAGGTTGTCATGGAGCCGGAAAAGGTTGTTCCGTACTTCGGAACTCTGGAAAAACCGGAGTGCCATATGCTGTACAACGTAACGACGATGGCATCCACCTGGCACACCATTGCAACGGCAGATACCCGCCTGCTGAAACATCAGATGGATATTGTGACGAGACTGCCGAAGGACTATGTCTTCCTGAACTATCTGAGATGCCACGATGATATCGGCTGGGGCCTCGATTACGAATGGCTGAAACAGTTCGGCATCGCCGAGGCACCGCATAAAAAATATCTGAATGATTACTTCCGCGGCTATGTGGAGGGAAGCGATGCAAGAGGAGAGCTCTACAACGACGATCCTGTTCTGCAGGATGCGCGTCTCTGCGGAACGACGGCTTCTCTCTGCGGTCTTGAGGCGGCAGGCTTTGAGCAGAATGAAGAGAAGATGGCACAGGCCATCCAGAGAATCGAAATGCTGAATGCATACCTCTTCATCCAGTCCGGTATTCCGGTCATCTACAGCGGTGACGAGATCGGCCAGGTCAACGATTACTCCTACAAGGAGAGCGAGGACTACGACCGCAGATCCGACAGCCGTTATATTCACCGCGGCCACTTCCGCTGGGATCTGGAACCGGAGAAGGATAAAAAAGGAACGGTACAGAATCGGATTTTTGCTTCGATGAAGAAGATGGAAGAGCTCAAATTCAAATATCGTCCGTTCGATGGGGAGGCGGATGTCTGGACCGAGGAAACGTACGATACCGCACTTCTCTGCGTCTGCAGAAAATCCGGCAATGAGATGGTGACGGGAATCTTCAACTTCAGCAACGAGGACCGTACCGCATGGATCGATATGGGAGAGTTCACCTGGAAGGATCTGTTTACCGGCGAAAAACGCGTTCTGCGCGGTGTTCCGGTTCCAGCCCGCGGTTACGCATGGTATTACCGCAAATGGGATTGAAATCCCTTGCGAAGGAAAGAAAAGTATGATATGCTTTGTAGGCTATCCTGCAATACAAGATGTGTGCAATAATGGGATAGATTCACGAAAACAAAGAAAAGGCGGTTTTGCCAGATGATAAAAACAATCCGCGGTTTTATGAAGCGCCTGAATGAGGACCATGTCGGTGCTTATGCAGCGCAGAGCGCGTATTTCATTCTTCTTTCCTTTATTCCGTTTGTTCTTCTGGTTGTTACGCTTGTAAAATATACGCCGCTGACACGCGACGATGTTTACAGCGTTCTGATCAATATGCTGCCCACGGAGTTCCAGAGCTACGTGGGCGGTATTGTAAATGAGATCTTTTATCAGTCCGTTGCCTATATGCCGATTACGATCATCACAACGCTGTGGTCGGCGGGAAAGGGCATTGCGGCGCTGACAAACGGGCTGAACAGCATTTATCACGTAACAGAGACACGTAATTACATCATCAACCGGCTGCGGGGCATGGCATATACCTTGATATTTGCCGCTGCATTCCTCACCAGTCTGGTGCTTCTGGTCTTCGGAACCCGCATTCAGAATAAGCTGACGGAACATCTGCCGATGGTGGCGCGCGTGACATCCTCTATCATGGGCATGCGTACCCTGATTACGACAGGCGTGCTGGCGGTTCTGTTCCTGGTGCTGTATAAATGCATTCCGAACCGGAAGGCGAGCTTTAAGAGCCAGTGCCCGGGCGCACTGATCTCATCCCTTGCCTGGTCTATTTTTTCCCTTGCATTTTCCATGTACCTCGACATCGCGCTTGCGGCGTCCAATATGTACGGCAGTCTGACGATGATCGTGTTTATCATGATCTGGATGTATTTCTGCATGTGGATCCTTCTGATCGGCGCGGAGATCAACGCGTATTTTGAGGATAAACTGCGGAAACTGCAGAACGCGGCGATCGAGCATTTTATGGAAAATAAAGAGACAAATAAAGAAGCGGGAAAATAATGGCTTGACATCCGGGGGTCAAGACGGTACAATAAACATTGTTTATGAAAGTTTTATAAATAATCTAACAGGAAAAATGCTGTGAAGATGTTCAGAGAAATATTTTTTCCGCCAGAGAGAGGGAGTCATCGGCTGCAAGCTCCTTCAGGTTCAGGAATATTTCAAATTTCGCATTGGAGCAGATGTCCGGAACGCATAGCAGGATACTGGAAATGCAAGTAGGGACAGACGTTTGGTGTACGTTACAGCACCGGTTATGAGTGTCTGCAGGAAGTATCTGCAGAAATCAGGGTGGTACCGCGAAATTTCAGATCTCGTCCCTTTGTGGGGCGGGGTCTTTTTTTCGTGAGCAACGAGCCAGGCAGCCATGCTTGCATGGATATCTGGCGACTGCCACGAAAATCAGATGCTCCGCTGTTTGCAGCGGGGTATCTGATTGTTTTTCACATTTACCATCAAACAAGCAAGAAAAAGAAAGTAGGAGAGTCAAATGCAGGAAAAAAGTGTATTAACCGGCCATCTGTCTGAATTAAAACAGAAGATTGAAAATGGACTGGAAGAGCTGAAAAGCTCCAAAGAACTGTATGAATTTAAGAGCGAGTATCTGGAAGGAAAGAAAAGTAAGATCAGCGGGCTGATGAAAGAAATGAAAAACATTGCCCCGGAAGAGCGCGCAAACTACGGTAAATCCGTCAATGAGTTAAAAGAGTGGGCGCTTGGCCGCTTCCAGAAAGTGGAAGAGGAGATGAAAGAGCGCGAGCTGCAGAAGAAATATGAGTCCGAGAAAATCGACCTGACCCTTCCGGCAGAAGAGACAGCGATCGGAAACCTTCATCCGGTTACCCTGATCCGCAAACAGCTCATCGACATCTTTGCAGGCATGGGCTTTGAGGTATACGAGGGAAGAGAAATCGAGACCGATTATTACAACTTTACTGCACTGAATACACCACAGGATCACCCGGCAAGAGATATGCAGGATACCTTCTATCTCTCCCCGGAATTCCTGCTTCGTACCCAGACATCGGCAGGCCAGATTCATGTCATGGAAAACAAAAAGCCGCCGATCAAGATCCTTTCCCCGGGACGTGTTTTTCGGTCTGATGACGACGCAACCCATTCTCCGATGTTCCATCAGATGGAGGGACTCGTTGTCGACAAAAACATCACCCTCTGCGACCTGAAAGGAATGCTCGACGTACTCGTACAGAAGATCTACGGCGAGGGAACCACAACCCGTCTCCGTCCGTCTTACTTCCCGTTCACGGAGCCGTCCGTTGAGGTAGACTGCAGCTGCTTCGCCTGCGGCGGAAAAGGATGCAGCCTCTGCAAGGGAACCGGCTGGATCGAGGTCCTTGGAGCAGGTATCGTAAACAAACGTGTGCTGGAGAACTGCGGCATTGATTCAGAAGAGTACAGCGGCTTCGCTTTTGGTATCGGCCTAGAGCGTATCGCCATGCTGAAATACGGAATCAACAACATCAAACTGTTATTCGGTTCCGATCTGCGGGTTTTAAATCAGATTAACGAGAAATAAAGACGAAACAGTTTGAATTTGGAGGTTTAATATGTTAGTACCGTTAAGTTGGCTGAAAGAATATGTAGATATCGATGTTACCCCGGAAGAACTGGAGAAAAAACTGTTCGACGGCGGTTTTGAAGTAGAAGAGCGTTATCAGGTGGGAAAAGACATCAGCAATGTTGTTGTCGGTCTGGTGGAGGGCTGCGAGCCGATCCCGGAGACCCATCTTCATGTGTGCCAGGTAAATGCAGGAGAACACGGCGCCATGCAGATCTGCTGCGGCGCAGACAACGTGCACACCGGCGGAAAATTCCCGGTTGCCCTTCCTGGCGCTTCTGTTTATGCAACAGCAAAAGATCATAAGACCATCGAGGGTGTTATGACCATCAAAAAAGGAAAATTAAGAGGATATGAGTCCTGCGGAATGCTCTGCTCCGGCGTGGAGCTCGGCCTTACCGAGGATCTGTACCCGGGCGCAGGCTACAACGGACTGCTTGTTCTGCCGGAAGATGCCGAGCTTGGCGCAGATGTCAAAGAGCTGACAGGTCTTGACGACTGGATCTTTGATATCTCCCTGACTGCAAACAGACCAGACTGCCAGAGTATCCTCGGTATCGCAAGAGAAGTATCGGCGATGCTGGAAAAACCTTTAAAAATGCCGGCAACCGATTACACCGAGACGGATGTGGAAAAAGAAGGCTTCTCTGTCCGCGTGGAAGCTCCGGAACTCTGCCCGCGTTACAGCGCTCATTACGTATATGACGTAAAAATCGGAGAGTCCCCGGCATGGATGAAACGCCGTCTGGCACTCGTCGGCATGTCCGCGATCTCCAACGTGGTTGATATCACAAACTACGTCTTAAAAGAGATCGGCCAGCCGATGCATGCTTTTGACTGCTCTTATCTGGAAGGCAATGAAATCTGTGTCAGAAGAGCAAAAGAAAATGAAAAGATTGTGACCCTCGATGAGCAGGAATACACAATGAATGAGAACAACCTCGTGATCTGCGACGGCGTAAAACCGGTTGCACTTGCCGGTGTCATGGGAGGCTTAAACTCCGAGATCCGCGACACGACAGAGGCTGTTATGTTTGAGTCCGCAAAATTCGCACGCGACAACGTCAGAAAGACAGCCCGTGCGCTTGGAAAAGCGACGGATGCCAGTGCAAGATATGAGAAAGGCGTAGACGAGTATTCAACCGTACTTGGTATGAAACGTGCCCTGCATCTGATGGAAGAGCTTGGCTGCGGTAAAGTTTCCCGTACCCATTTCGATGTGAACACCGGAAACTCCATCGATCCGACTCCGATGACCGTCAGTGTCAGCAAAGTAAACGGCGTACTCGGTATCGAAGTTCCGGAAGCAGAGATTCTCCGCATTATGAAAAACCTGAACTTTGCACCGGAAATCAACGGCGATGAGCTGACCATCCAGGTTCCGGCTTACCGTGAGGATATGCTGCCGGAGGGCGAAAACGATGTAGAGCGTTACCCGGATGTGGCAGAGGAAGTCATCCGTATGTACGGCTACGACCACGTAACAGATACCTTCCTTTCCGCTGCACAGGTAACGATGGGCGGCTACAATGAAGAGCAGAAAGGCGAGCTGGCACTGAAGAATACCTTATGCACCATGGGTATCTACGAGTGCATGCATTACTCCTTCTTCTCTCCTGCAGATCTGGATCTTTTGAAACTGCCTGCAGACGCAAAAGAGAGAAATGCCATCGAGATCATCAACCCGATCAACCAGGATCTGTCCCTGATGCGTACCACACTGGCAGCTTCCATGCTGAATGCCATTTCCAGAAATGAGAAACAGGGTACTCTTGAGGGAAGATTGTTCGAGGTAGCAAGCATCTATATTCCGGAGTCCTTGCCACTGACATCCTACCCGGATGAGAGAAAAGTTCTCTGTGTCGGAACCTTCGGAAACAACGAGAGCTTCTTCACTATGAAGGGCATCGCCAACACCATCGCCGAGAGCATGGACATTGAGTTCACCTACGAGCCGGTTCAGAAATCCTTCCTGCATCCGTATCAGGCAGTGAAAGTACTCTGCGAGGGCACAGAAATCGGATACTTCGGAAAAGCAGCATACGATATCCAGAACGAGCTGAGCATGCGTACTTCCGCTTATATCATGGAACTTGACTTAAAAGAGCTCTCCAGATGGTATGGCAAGAAACGTGTCTTCCAGCCGCTCTCCAAATTCCAGGAGGAGAAACGTGACCTGGCATTTGTCATGGATAAAAACATCAGCTGCGGCGAGGTAGAAAACTGCATCCGTGAGGCAAATAAATATGTAAAAGAAATCCGTCTGTTCGATGTTTACGAGGGCGGCCAGATTCCGGAAGGAAAGAAGAGCATGGCGTTTACCGTCACCTTTGCACCGAAGGAAGAGGCATTTGATTTCGAAAAAGTACAGAAATTTGTCGAGAAGATCTGCAAGAAACTGCAGAATGAGTTCAACATCGAACTGAGAGGCTGATTTTTATGAAACTTTATATCATACGCCACGGCGAAACTGCGTGGAATGTAGAAGGCAGACTGCAGGGCCAGTCGGACACCGAGCTGAATGAGAACGGTGTCCGTCTGGCGAAAGTGACGGCGGAAGGACTGAAAAATATCCCGTTTGACCTTGGAATTTCCAGTCCGCTGCGCCGCGCAAAGCACACGGCAGAGCTCGTCCTTGCAGGCAGAAATGTGCCGCTTACGACCGACGACCGCCTGATGGAGCTTTCCTTTGGCTCCTGGGAAGGGCTTGGATGCCGGGCAAACAATTTTGAGATTCCGTCTGAACACTTCGACGATTTTTACAGAGATCCGTTCCACTTCCGCCCGGCGGGAGACGGAGAGACGATCCAGGAGGTCTGCGACCGGGCAGAAGCGTTCTATCATGAGCTGACTGCAAAACCGGAGCTCCAGGACAAGACGATCCTGATCGCCACCCACGGCTGCTGCATGCGCGCGCTGCTGCGCAATGTCTATGAAGACAAGAACGACTTCTGGCACGGCGGCGTGCCGTACAACTGTGCGGTCAGCATCATCGAAGTACAGAACGGTGTTTCCACGCTGCTTGCGGATAATAAAATCTATTATGATCCGTCGGACTGCGTAAACTTTTATAAAGAAGTAAAATAAAAATGATATTCAGAGGCAGACATAAAAGGAAAGTATTTCCCTTTGTGCCTGCCTCTTTAAATCACGTTTGCCGTCTGACAGAAAGTGTGATACTATAGAAATAACGGATTTTAACACCAGTAGACAAGAAGTTCCCCGTTTCTGAACCGGTGGGATGAATTGCTAAAAGAAACATAATGGCAGTGGCGGGCGGAGAGAAATCGGTATTCTCCACCGACATGAGGCAAGTCACAGTCGAACTATTTTCGACATGTCAGACTCCGTGAAATACCGACTGTGAGTTGAAACAACGAAAGCGAAAAAGGAGGAACATAAGTATGTCCATGGTAACACTGGGAAGCACAGGAATCTGTGTAAACAAGAACGGCTTCGGCGCGCTGCCGGTACAGCGTGTCACGAAAGAAGACGCTGTTTATCTGCTGCGCAAAGCGTATGACGGAGGCATCCGCTTTTTTGATACCGCGCGTGCCTACAGCGACAGCGAGGAAAAATTAGGCGCAGCGTTTGAGGGAATGCGTGAGAAGGTCTTTATCTCTACGAAGACGATGGCAAAGGATGTGGAGGGCTTCTGGAAGGATCTGGAGACAAGCCTTTCCCTTTTGAAGACGGATTACATCGATATCTATCAGTTCCACAATCCGTCCTTCTGTCCTAAGCCGGGAGATGGAACCGGCCTGTATGAGGCGATGCTGGAAGCAAAAGCACAGGGAAAAATCCGCCACATCGGTATCACGAACCACCGCATGAGCGTGGCAGAGGAGATCATCGAGTCCGGTCTTTACGAGACGCTGCAGTTCCCGTTCTGCTATCTGGCAACGGACCGTGAGAAAGCACTGGTACAGGGATGCAAAGAGAAAAATATCGGCTTTATCGCAATGAAAGCGCTCTCGGGCGGCCTGATCACAAACTCCGCGGCTGCATATGTTTTTGAAGACCAGTACGACAACGTGCTTCCGATCTGGGGCGTCCAGAGAGAAAAAGAGCTGGACGAGTTCTTAAGCTACATTGCCTGTCCGCCTGCCATGACGGATGAAATCAAGGCGATCATCGAGAAAGACCAGAAAGAGCTCTCTGGCAACTTCTGCCGCGGCTGCGGTTACTGTATGCCATGTCCGGCAGGCATTGAGATTAACACCTGCGCGCGCATGAGCCTGCTTCTGCGCCGTTCCCCGTCCGCCAACCAGCTCACCGAGCGCGGCCAGGCGATGATGAAGAAAATCGAAGGTTGTCTTCACTGCGGCGCCTGCATGAAGAAATGTCCCTACGGTCTGAATACGCCGAAGCTTCTCGAAGAGAACTACGAAGATTATAAAAATGTACTGGCAGGAAAAACACTGGTATGAGTAATCTGATCTTCAGCCTGAACGCGACGATGCCGATCTTCCTGACAATGATTTTGGGACTTTTCTTTCGAAAGGTTGGTATTCTGGACGAATCGTTCACAAGCAAAATGAACAAATTTGTGTTTAAAATCGCACTCCCGGTGCTGCTGTTCCAGGACCTGTCGGATTCTGATTTCTCCGCTGTGTGGGATATCAAATTCGTTCTGTTCTGCTTCTTTGCAACACTGCTCTCAATTCTTGCGGTATGGGGACTTTCCCATCTCTTAAAAGAGAGAAGTGCAAGAGGCGAATTTATCCAGGCGGCGTACCGGAGCAGTGCGGCGATCCTTGGTATTGCCTTTATCCAGAATATCTACGGAAATTCCGGCATGGCGCCGCTGATGATCATCAGCAGTGTGCCGCTGTATAATATCATGGCGGTTGTCGTTCTTGCGGTATTCGGTCCGGAACGGGAGGAGATCACGGCAGATTTTGTGAAAAAGACGGCGAAAAATATCGTGACAAACCCGATTATCCTCGGGATCGCTGCAGGACTTCTCTGGTCGGTGCTTCGCATTCCAAAGCCGGTGATTCTGCAGAAAACGGTGCAGAATATTGCGGTACTTGCAACGCCGCTCGGCCTGATTGCGATGGGTGCGTCGTTTGAGGCAAAGAGCGCGGCAAAGAATATCCGGCCGTCGATTGCTGCAGCTGCGATTAAGCTGGTCGGTCTTGCAGCTGTCTTTCTGCCGATCGCCGTGATACTTGGCTTCCGTCAGGAAAAATTGGTGGCAATCCTTGTGATGCTGGGTTCCGCAACGACGGTGAGCAGTTTTATCATGGCGAAAAATATGGGTCATGAGGGAAGTCTGACGGCAAACACCGTTATGCTCACAACGTGCGGCAGTGCCTTTACGCTGACGTTCTGGCTGTATCTGATGAAAACGCTGGCGTTTATCTAACCGGATTGTGAATATCCGCTTTGATTTTCAGTACACCAAAAGCGTGTCCGGGATTTTGTACGGGCACGCTTTTATCAATCATAAAATCAGAAAAAGAGGGAAAAGATGGACTTCAAAAATGCGGTCAAAGCATTACAGATTGGAAAAAAGGAAGGGAAAAAAATTCCGCCTTTCTACGGAATTTGGGAAAAATCCGGAAGAAGAGCTCCCGTTTCCGGAATATCCGCGTCCGCAGATGCGCCGGGAAAACTGGACAAATCTGAACGGATGGTGGGAGTATGCGTTCACGGAAACGCAGAAAATGCCAAAACAGCGGGACGGAAAAATTCTCGTTCCGTTTTCCCCGGAGTGCGATGTGTCCGGCGTGAAGCGGCAGCTGCTTCCAAAAGAATATCTGTGGTACTTCCGCACGATTCAGCTTCCAAAAATTCCTGCCGGAAAACGGCTGCTGCTGCAGTTCGGCGCCGTGGATCAGGATGCGGTAATTTACTGCAACGGAAAGCGTGCCGGAGGCCATCTCGGCGGGTATCTTTCTTTTTCAGTGGATCTTACGCCGTATCTCAAAACGGGAGAGAACGAGCTTGCCGTCAAGGTGCGCGATGAGACGGACACGGACTGGAAGGGCCGCGGAAAGCAGAGCCTTACCCCGGGCGGCATGTTTTACACCGCGCAGAGCGGCATCTGGCAGAGCGTCTGGATGGAATGGGTGCCGGAGACGTATCTGGAACGCATCGTGATCACGCCGGAATATGATACGGCGAGCGTAAAAGTACGGGTTTTCCTCAACGGACCGGATGCGGGACTGACGAAAAAAATTACGGTGCGGGAGAGCGAAGCGCCGGATGCGAAGGTGATCTGCGTCCGGGAGACGAGAGAAAACGAGGCGGAGCTGATTCTCGGTAATTTTGCAGGCTGGAGCCCGGAACATCCGCATCTCTATGGGGTTTCCATTGAAGCGGGAGAAGACCGCATCGAGAGTTATTTCGGCATGCGCAAATTCGGCATTGGAAAAGATGAGAAAGGAATCACGCGTCTTCTCTTAAACGGAAAGCCGTATTTCCAGAACGGTGTCCTCGACCAGGGTTATTGGCCGGAAAGCCTCTACACGCCGCCGTCCGATGAGGCGATGGTTTATGACATTAAGACGGCCAAACGCCTCGGTTTCAATATGATCCGGAAACACCTGAAAGTTGAGTGCGCAAGATGGTATTCCCACTGCGACCATATCGGTATGCTGGTGTGGCAGGATATGATCAACGGCGGCGGCCGGTCGATCCAGACGTTCCTTTTGTACCTTCCGACCGTACTGCCGTTTGTGACAACGGAATTCAGGGATAACTGTTATCCGCTCTTTTCGCGGACCTCAAAAACGGGAAGAGAGTGGTGGAAGCGGGAGTGCCGCGAGACGGTTCATCAGCTTTACAATGCACCGTGCGTGTCGCTCTGGGTTCTGTTCAACGAGGGATGGGGACAGTTTGATGCCAGGGAGATGACAGAAATGGTGCGCGCTCTCGATCTGACGCGGCAGATCGACCACGCGAGCGGCTGGTACGATCAGGGAGCGGGGGACATCAAGAGCCTTCACAATTACTTTCGTCCGTTAAAAGTAAAACCGGAGGAGCGCGCGTTTGCTTTTTCTGAATACGGCGGCTATACGTATCCGGTACAGGAGCATCTCTATTCCGAAAAATCGTTCGGCTACCGCACATACCAGAACCAGGCACAGTACCAGAAAGCGATGGATGCACTGGCAGAAAAGATAAGAGAACTCACAGAACAGGGACTTGCCGCAGCAGTCTACACACAGCTTACCGATGTCGAGGAGGAGTCGAACGGCATCCTTACGTATGACCGGAAGGTGTGCAAATGGGAACCACAGGAGGCAAAAGATTTTTGCCCAAAAGAATAATTTGGTAAAATTTTTGTTGACAAAGCGAGGATAAGTTGCTAATATATTGGATAAGGCGTTGGAAGTTGTAAGAAATTGCTGAAAATCCGCGGCGCCTGCGGATGGAGGAAAGTTGGTGTTTATGGAACAGAAAAGAACATTATCCCTGCTGGTGGATAATACGCCGGGACTTTTAAGCAGAGTAGCTGGTCTTTTCAGCCGACGCGGATACAATATCGAGACGATCACCGCCGGTGTGACAGCAGACCCGCGATACACAAGAATGACTGTTGTTCTGTACTGCAGTGATGAAATGATTCTGGAGCAGATCAAAAAACAGCTGGCAAAACTTGTCGATGTGCGGGATATCAAAGAGCTGAAGCCGGACGAGAGTGTCAGACGAGAGCTGATGCTGGTCAAAATCCGTGTGAATGAAAATGAACGCCGCAATGTCATCGCCATCTCCGATGTCTTCCGTGGAAGAATCGTGGATGTGGGACAGGAAAGCCTGATTGTAGAGCTGACCGGAAACCAGTCAAAGCTCGAAGGGTTCCTGAATCTGGTACAGGGATACGAAATCCTGGAACTGGCCAGAACAGGAGTGACAGGACTCTCCAGAGGAGTCCACGATGTGCGTTACCTCGATTAACGCAGATCACATTACATACGTTTGCTGGAGGAATGAAATTTTTGTATAGAAAAGTTCATTTCCCTGACAAACAGCAAAAGGCAGAAATGCTTTTCGCTGTATAAATTGACCGACCTGCCGCCGGTCAAGACATTCTATATATATGGAGGAAAATAAAATGGCAGCAAGACTTTTTTATCAGGAAGATTGTAATCTCTCTTTACTGGAAGGCAAAAAAATCGCAATTATCGGCTACGGAAGCCAGGGACATGCTCATGCACTGAACCTGAAAGATTCCGGCTGTGATGTTATTATTGGACTTTATGAAGGCAGCAAATCCTGGGCAAAAGCAGAGGCACAGGGATTCAAAGTATATACCGCTGCTGAGGCTGCAAAACAGGCTGATATCATCATGATCCTGATCAATGATGAGAAACAGGCTGCAATGTACAAAAAAGATATCGAGCCAAACCTGGAAGAGGGCAACATGCTGATGTTCGCTCATGGTTTCGCTATCCACTTCGGACAGATCGTACCTCCAAAGAACGTAGATGTAGCTATGATCGCTCCGAAAGCACCTGGCCACACAGTAAGAAGCGAGTATCAGGCTGGCAAAGGAACTCCTTGCCTGGTTGCTGTTGAGCAGGATTACACCGGAAAAGCTCTGGACAGAGCACTGGCTTACGGCCTTGGAATCGGCGGAGCAAGAGCTGGTCTTCTGGAGACAACCTTCAGAACTGAGACCGAAACAGACCTGTTCGGTGAGCAGGCAGTTCTCTGCGGCGGTGTATGCGCCCTGATGCAGGCTGGATTTGAGACTCTGTGCGAAGCCGGATACGACCCGAGAAATGCATATTTTGAGTGTATCCATGAGATGAAACTGATCGTAGATCTGATCTACCAGTCCGGATTCGCAGGAATGAGATACTCTATCTCCAATACAGCAGAGTATGGCGATTACATCACCGGACCGAAGCTGATTACAGAAGAGACGAAGAAGACCATGAAGAAAATCCTCTCCGATATTCAGGATGGTACTTTTGCAAAAGATTTCCTTCTGGATATGTCCCCAGCAGGCGGACAGGCTCACTTCCGTGCTATGAGAAGAAAAGCTGCAGAGCATCCGTCAGAGAAAGTCGGAGAAGAAATCAGAAAACTGTACAGCTGGAGCAACGAGGACAAACTGATCAACAACTAATCGGTTTGCTGTCAAATGATCCATATCGGGAGGCTGCCTTTGTGGGCAGTCTCCTTTTTGCTCTATCATGAAAAAAAACACTTCCGCGCCATGCATATCCCCCAATATGATACGGCGCGGAAGTGTTTTTCTTTTGCATATTTGTTTTTTATGCCTCCTGACGACAGGCAGGAAAAGCGCGATAGTACTTGATATAAGAACTTAAAATATCAAAAAATTCGGAATTGGTCGGTTTTGTCAGAACCGGATGCACAGAAAGCGAAAAGAGCAGATCACGGTTTCCGCGGGTCCAGCAGACGGAAATAGCGGTGCGGATGTCTCGTTCGACGCAGGAGGACGATACCTGAAACGTTTGTGCGATCTTTGGGTACAGCGTTTTGCTGACCCGAAGGAGATAATCTTCGTCTTCCATGCATAAAGCGATACCATAGGCGAGATAGCGAAATCCGCGGTATTTTGCACCAATTCCTAAAGAGTGTAGTAGAAAGTAAATTTTAGTTTCCATTACGATGTCTCCTTTTATTCAGTTTTTACATAGTCTTTGCAGACGGGCATGCCAGAGGTGAAAGCTTGTATGGCATACGATTTTCCCCTTTCACTTATGATACGTGGAAAACGTCGAAAAATTACATATTCAGAAAGAAAAAGTGACAATATAGTAAAATAAAAGAGAATATGACACGAAATAAAGAAATGAATGTAATGAAACGGGAGAGGGAAAAATAACATTGATTTTTCAGAAGTTCGCTGGTATAATGAAAACATGATTACGGGGTATGGCGTAGCTTGGTAGCGCGCACGGCTGGGGGCCGTGAGGTCGCAGGTTCAAATCCTGTTGCCCCGATCGGTAAGAGTGTCGTTTTACGGCACTTTTTTTCTTACAGACAAAGACGTGTGCGGAAGAAAAATGAATTGCGCAGAAAAAACAGGGAGGAAGTTATGGGGAAAGTAACGATACAGAGTATGGCAAAGGAGCTGGGACTGTCCCGGAATACGGTTGCCATGGCATTAAAGGATGATCCGAAGGTGGCTCCGGTGACACGGGAGAGAGTTCTTCGGATGGCGAAAAGGAATGGGTATCTGGGCGAAAATGTATACGTGGAAGAGGTTCGGGCACCACAGGAGAAGCATTACAATATTATGGTTCTGCGTACGCGGGATGCCGCTGTTTATTGGGACCGCGTCGTGAGCGGCATCTCTGAGGAGGCGAGCCTCAACAACTGTCAGACGCGCGTTGCGGTCGTGACGGAGCGTGAGGAAGAGAACGGTATTCTGCCGCTCGGACTGGATGAAAATATCGATGCAATCTTCTGCATTAAGATGCTGCCGCCGGAATATATGCAGAAACTGGTAAATCTGGGGTATCGCATTTTTCAGCTTGACCATTACTGCGGTATCGAACAGCGGCCGATGGGCGATATCGTGCGTGTGGACGGTGTGCAGCCGGTGAGTCTTCTGACGTCCCATCTGATCGAGCAGGGCATGATGCGGATCGGTTTCCTAAGTGAGCACAGCAGCACGTATGAGTCGATGCATGACCGGTATGTCGGTTTCCTTGCAGCGATGGAACAGGCGGGCATTCCGCTCGAGGAGGAGCTTGTGCGCCCCAATATGGAGAGCGATCATTTTTATTACCCGGAAAATTTTGACAAGATTGTGGCGAGCTATGATACCCTGCCGGAAGCGATTGTCTGCGGCAACGATATGATCGCCAAAAGATTGACAGAGTCCTTCCGGAAAATCGGTGTGCGCGTGCCGGAAGATGTGGCGCTGACCGGGTTTGATGATGACGAGGACCGGATGCTGTATCCGTTTTTCTCGACCGTTCACGTTGATACAAAGTGGCTTGGCCGCCGTATGGTACATGAATTTTTATGGCGGGAGGAGCACCCGGAAGCGCCGAAAGAGAGGATTCTCGTATCGGGTGAGGTTGTGGTACGCCGTTCCTCGTGCAAGCGCTAGGGATAGAAAGAAATAGAAAAAACAGGAAAAATGAAAAAAGAAAGAGAGCCGGAAACGCCCCGGCGGACGAGAAGAAAAACCGTCTGCCGGGCGTTTCCGGCTCCCTTTTTGCGATGATTCAAATTCGTGCATAAATGCCATGTAGAAAAACACTAATTAATAATGCAAAATAGTGCAATTAAGGAAAGCTAAACTGAACAAAAATGACAAAAACGCAAGAAATGCACAAAAAAATCTTGACTTTAGTCCGAAAACATTGTTTAATATGATTAACGGATGGCGAAAAAATGCAATATTCAAAAGTAACAAAACGCACGAATAAAAACCTCGTTAATATCACATATTAAAAATTAATAGTGCAAAATAATGCATTGTATCGCCGGGAGGAAAGGAGAGAGCGAAATGGCACAAGTAAAGACAGTTTCAGGCAAAAAAGAAACCTGGAAAGAAAGATGTGCGAGAACCGCACGCGAAGTTGTAAAAAGACGCTGGTTATTTTTCCTGTTGATTCCGGGAATCATTTTCTTCGCGGTTTTCAAGTATATCCCGATGTACGGCTTGAAAATTGCATTTCAGGATTACAACCAGTACGATCCGTCCAAAAGCCAGTGGGTCGGATTTCAGCAGTTTATGGATCTGTTTTCTAAAAACTCATTCTTACCGGTTCTACGGAACACGATTGTCATCAGTCTTTTAAAACTGATCCTGGGATTCCCGATTCCGGTTATCCTGGCACTGATGATGAATGAGATGAAAAATATGGCATTTAAGAAAGTTTCTCAGACACTGCTTTATCTGCCGCACTTTATCTCCTGGGTTATCCTCTCCGGTATCATCATGACATTACTTGATCCGGATAACGGTATGATCACCAACCTGATCCAGACGCTCACCAGACAGCATATCATGGTACTGACGGATTCAAGATACTTCGTTCCGATGCTGATCATCACGGATATTTACAAGGGTCTTGGATGGGGAACGATTATCTACTTTGCAGCAATCAGCGGTATTGACCCATCGCTTTATGAGGCGGCTGCGATCGACGGAGCCGGAAAATGGAAACAGGCCATCAACATTACACTGCCGTGTATTGTACCGACCATTATCATCCAGTTCATCCTGAGCAGCAGCAACATTCTGAACGCCGGTTTCGACCAGATCTTCATGCTGTACACTTCACACGTTTACGACGTAGCGGATATCATTGATACCTATGTATACCGTATGGGTATTATCAACAATGATTATTCCTTCTCGACAGCAGCCGGCATGTTCAAATCTGTTGTCGCACTGATCATGATTCTGTTCGTCAACCAGGTTGCCAAGAGAACCGGCAACGAAGGTCTGTTCTAAGAGAGAAAGGAAGGAATGAAAATGAAAGCATCCAAAAGCGGTGGTACCGTAATCAAACGTGGAAAAGCAGAGAAAGCTTTTACCGTATTCAACTACATCTTTTTTATTCTTTTGAGTATCGTGATGGTTTACCCGTTCTGGCATGTCATCATGATGTCCTTCAGCTCAGTGGAAGCAACGGCAAAAGGAGGCGTATTCCTCTATCCGCAGGGATTCAACCTGGACACCTACGCAAAAGTATTTAAAGATCCGTCCATCTGGACCGGATACGCTACAACAATCGGCGTTACCGTACTTGGAACCGTATTTGGAACCCTGTTTACCGCAACGACCGCATATCCGCTTTCCAAGGCAAACCTGCCGTTCCAGAAAACACTGAACTTTCTGATCCTGTTCACCATGCTGTTTTCCGGCGGTATGATCCCTGGATACCTGCTGATCAAAAACATGCATCTGATCGACAACCGCTGGTCTCTGATTCTGCCGGGACTCATCAGTGCATACAACGTAATCATTATGCGAAGCTTCTTCTCCACAATTCCGGAGAGCCTTGAGGAGTCCGCAAGACTGGACGGTGCGAACGATGTTACGATCTTTGCAAAAATCGTTCTTCCGCTTTCCAAGGCCAGCATCGCGACCATCGCGCTGTTCACCGCAGTCGGTTACTGGAATGATTACTTCTCCAGCGTTCTGTATATCAACACCAAGAGCAGATGGTCTCTGCAGGCGGTTCTCCGCTACATGCTGACCAACACCAACCAGGCAATGCAGTCTGCCGGTGTTACCGTAACAGCAACGACCAACGTAACGGCAGCTACGATCAAAGCAGCATCCGTTGTCGTTGCAACCGTACCGATTCTGTGCGTATATCCTTTCGTGCAGAAGTACTTTGTAAAAGGAGTTATGATCGGCGGCGTTAAGGGCTGATTTTAACGATAAAAAAGAGGAGGAAGAGAAATGAAGAGAAGAATGATGGCACTGCTCCTTGCAGGAGTAATGGGAGTGGGAATGATGTCGGGCTGCGGAAGCAGCAAATCCGCAGACAGCGGAAAAGTCGTAAGAGAAGAGTCGGATGAACCGATCGACGTGCTGAATCAGGATGAGAAAATGAAACTTTCCATCGTGTGCCTGCAGGGTTATACCCAGCCGGACAGCGAAATGCAGAAATGGATGGAGGACCGCTACAACCTGGATATCGATATCATCGCACTGCCGGGCTGGTCGGATGCAACATCCAAAATTTCCCTTCTGATGGGCGATGAGACACAGCGACCGGACATCATCTGGTGGTGGAACATGGAAGCTGACTATACGAAATGGGTAGACGCAGGCCTTCTGGTGGATATTTCTCCGTATATGAAGAAATATACCAACATGGTTGACTACTACAACAGCGTAGATCCTGGCGTTATGTTCTACGCATCCGGAGACAACGGAATTTACCGTATCCCGGGCGACGTTGCAGAGCCGGCATGTGAGACTCTGTGGATCCGGAAAGACTGGCTGGACAACTTAGGACTGGCTGTTCCGACTACACTGGATGAGCTGGAAGACTGCCTGTACAAATTTACCTTCGACGATCCGGACGGAAACGGTGTGGATGACACCTACGGATGGAATGGTGATGGATACGATTACCGTACTTTCTGGCCATGGATCCAGGGAAGCGGCGATGGAAACGGACGTATGGACTTCCTTCGTCTGGAAGACGGTTCCTACATCTACGGACCGACCACCGATGACTGCAAAGAGTGGCTGGGACGCGTAGCAAAACTGTACGCAGACGGCGTCATCGATCCGAGCATCATCACCGATACTGACCGTGATGAGGAGATGGCAAACGGCGGATTCGGCGCAACCTACAGCTGGGTATCCTGGAACAACCCGTCCAGCGGTACGATGCAGTCCTTCTATGCTTCCAACCCGGATGCAGAGTGGATTCCGATCGATATGGTAAGCGGCGACAACGGCAACCCGCAGGACGAGCCGGCAACCATCGCAGCATGGTGCTACTTCGGTATCACAAACGTTTGCTCCGATCCGGAAAGAGCGTATGCGATCTTTGATGACATGGCAACACCGGAGAACTGGATTCACAAGAAATTCGGCGTTGAGGGAAGAGACTACAAAGACAACGGCGACGGAACCTACGAAATCATCAACCCGGGCGATGGTGCAGTCAACACCGAGCAGAACCTTGGTATCAACCTGTTCCAGGATCTCTTCGCAAGAAAAGATGCTGCCAACATTGCCAATACAGAAGAGACGACCGAACTCTTTGAAAAAGTAAAAGAGAACAGCCGTGATGCTTATGCAAAGACCATCGAGAAGAAGAACCCGGATGCATATACCGTAAACAATGATCTCGGAACCGATATCGGTGACGCGATGAAAGAATACACCTGGGGTGTCATCGGCGGCGGAAAATCTCTGGATGACTGGGATTCCTACGTTGATAAAATCAATGGGCTCGGTCTGCAGGATGTGCTGGATGAGCTCAAGGAAATCCACGGAAAACAGGTAGAGGATTACCAGAAATACCTGGAAGAGTACAACAAATAAAACAACGAAATCATGCGTTAGAGCACTCGCCGGAGCCTCCTTTCCGGCGGGTGTATTTTTACGGAATCCTGCGTTTTCCGCTTGACAGAGATGGAGAAAAATGGTAACATAAGAGCCAAGTTAGGAAAAAGGCAAAGAAGAGGAATACTACATGGAGCTTCCGAATCCAGAAAGCTGTTGGGTGATGTGAAACAGCAGACGAATTCCGTGGAACTGACCTCAGAGCCGCTGCTCCCAAATTTAGAATAAAAAGAGTAGGTGCAGACGGAAACCCACCGTTAGAAGGGCAGGATATGCAGATGTTTCATCCGTATCCGCAGAGTGTACAGAGAAAATCTCTGTAAAACAGGAGTGGTACCGCGTAAGATATCAAGTCTTTCGTCTCTTGTGTCAGAAGCCGACACAGAAGATGAGAGATTTTTTTATGCTTTCATCCCGAATTTATGTCGGCAGAATAAATTGTATTTCACTTTCTGGGAGGAAAAAATCATGATGAATGTAAAGAAGTATCAGAAACAGTATTATATGCCGCCGGTTCCGTGCATGGACTGGGCAGAAAAAGACAGCATTGACAAAGCACCGGTATGGTGCAGCGTTGACCTTCGTGACGGAAACCAGGCACTTGTAATTCCGATGAGCCTGGAGCAGAAGGTAGAATTCTTCAAACTCCTCGTCGAGGTTGGTTTCAAAGAGATCGAGGTCGGCTTCCCGGCAGCATCTGAGACCGAGTACGAATTCCTTCGCACCCTGATCGAGCATGATCTGATCCCGGATGACGTAACCGTTCAGGTTCTGACCCAGGCGAGAGAGCATATCATCCGCAAGACCTTCGAGGCATTAAAGGGCTGCAAGAATGCCATCGTTCACGTTTACAATTCCACTTCCTATGCACAGCGTCAGCAGGTCTTCAAAAAATCGAAAGAAGACATCCTGAAAATCGCCGTTGAGGGAGCAAAGCTCTTAAAAGAGCTGACAGAAGAGGCCGGCGAGAAATACCGCTTCGAGTACAGCCCGGAGAGCTTTACCGGAACCGAGCCGGAATATGCGCTTGAGGTGTGCAACGCCGTTCTCGACGTATGGCAGCCGACTGCAGACCGCAAAGCCATCATCAACCTGCCGAGCACCGTGGAGCTTTCCATGCCGCACGTTTATGCAAGCCAGGTGGAATACATGAGCAAAAACCTGAAATACCGCGATAATGTCGTTCTTTCCCTTCATCCGCACAATGACCGCGGCTGCGGCGTTTCCGATGCAGAGATGGGTATCCTTGCCGGAGCAGACCGTATCGAGGGAACGCTGTTCGGAAACGGCGAGAGAACCGGAAACGTGGATATTATCACGGTCGGCATGAACATGTACATGCAGGGCGTCGATCCGGAGCTTGACTTCTCCGATATGCCGAAACTCTGCCATGCATTTGAATCCTTCACCGGTATGAGCATCAACCCGAGAAGCCCGTACTGCGGATCTCTCGTATTTGCAGCCTTCTCCGGTTCCCATCAGGATGCGATCGCAAAAGGCATGCACTGGATCGAGGAGAAAGCACCGGATACCTGGACCGTTCCGTATCTGCCGATCGATCCGACCGATATCGGAAGAAACTACGATGCAGACGTCATCCGCATCAACAGCCAGTCTGGAAAGGGCGGTGTCGGCTATATTCTGGAGACGAAATACGGCCTGAATCTGCCGGCGAAGATGCGCGAGGCTATGAGCTATACCGCAAAATCCGTTTCCGATCATCTGCATAAAGAGCTGCGTCCGGATGAGATCTTTGAACTCTTTAAAGATACCTTCGAGAACGTAACGACACCGTACAACATCAACGGCGTTCACTTTAAACAGCTCGATGAGGGCAGAATTGAAGCACAGGTTACCTCCAACTACGAGGGCGGTGAGTATGCAACTGTATATGCAGAAGGAAACGGCCGTCTGAATGCTGTCAGCAACGCGCTGAAACAGCAGTACAATCTGCAGTATGATCTGGTCAGCTATACGGAGCACGCGCTGGAGCAGAGCTCAAGTGCACAGGCAATTGCCTACGTCGGCATCAAAAAGCCGGACGGAATCCTTTCCTGGGGCGCAGGCGTAGATCCGGATATCATCCGCGCTTCCATCGACGCGCTGGTAACTGCAATCAACAACCGATAAGAAAAGAGAGAGCATATGCTGTTTAAAAACAAAATTGAATACACCAAAGGAATGTTTGTGGAGATTTACGGCACCGAGATAAAAAAGTACGTCTGGTACTGCGGATCATTACAGGGATTGCTGTTGTGGCTGCGATCGCTTTTATGATCTACGGTGCAGCAGCGCGGGGATTTATCATGCCGGGAGACTTCTTCAATCTTGGAATCTCCATTCTGATGGCACTTCTGTGTACGTTTCTGCCGAATCTGATGGCACGTTCACAGATGAAAAAATGCAAAAAGAGAGGACTCCTTGGAGAACGTACCCTTCGTTTTACTGAGCAGGTGCTCACAATGACATACGAAAAAGAGGGCAGAAGCACTGATATTCCGCTCGAAGAGCTGACAAAGGTGACGGAGTTTGACAACTTTATCCGCATCACCATCGGAGGCAGAAGCACCTTTCTCGATAAGAAACGCTTTGAAATCGGAGACGCGGCAGCGTTTGTGACCTGGGCGGAAGATAAAATCGCAGAGAATGCGGAAAAAGAGGAAGAGGCACTCGCACTCGAGGAGACAGAAAGGGAAGCTCCGGCGTTAGAAGACGGCGAAGCAAAAACGGAGGAGTCCGACGAAAATTAAATCATACATTCTGACAAAAAATATTTTGGCAGAATGGTGGAAAATGGCTGTGCATTTTTGTGCACAGTCATTTTTTGTATATTTTTGTTGTTTTTTCATACTTCATCCATTATAATAAGAGGAAGCGTACAGGTAAAACTAATCTGAAACGTATCCGGCCGGGAGTTAGAGAGGCTCTGCCGGGAGTCAAAGTGAAGGAGAGAAAGAGCATGGAAGTATTATACAAAAGTACCAGAGGCAATGGAGAAACCGTAACTGCATCCCAGGCAATCTTAAAGGGTCTGTCCGACGACGGCGGATTATTTGTACCGACCTCCATTCCAGCACTGGATGTTCCCATGGAAAAACTTGCGGCTATGAGCTATCAGAAAGTGGCATACGAGGTAATGAGCCGTTTTCTTACCGACTTTACAGAAGATGAACTGAAAAACTGTATTGCAAACGCATACGATGCAAAATTTGACACAGAGGAAATTGCACCGCTGACAAAAGCAGACGGTGTTTACTATCTGGAGCTGTTCCACGGCGCAACGATCGCGTTCAAGGACATGGCACTTTCCATTCTGCCGCATCTGATGACGACCGCCGCAAAGAAAAACGGCGTGAAAAATGAGATCGTCATCTTAACTGCTACATCTGGAGATACCGGAAAAGCAGCAATGGCAGGCTTTGCAGATGTGCCGGGCACCAGAATTATTGTATTTTACCCGAAGAACGGCGTAAGCCCGATTCAGGAAAAACAGATGGTAACACAGAAGGGCAAAAATACCCACGTTGTTGCCATCCACGGAAACTTCGACGACGCACAGACCGGCGTGAAGAAAATGTTTAACGACAAAGAGCTTGGAAAAGAGCTGGCAGATAAAGGTTTCCAGTTCAGCTCTGCAAACTCGATCAACATCGGAAGACTCGTTCCGCAGGTCGTCTACTACGTATATGCTTACGCAAACCTGGTGAAAAACGGAGAGATTGCAGACGGAGAAAAGATCAATGTAACCGTTCCGACCGGAAACTTCGGAAATATTCTCGCTGCATTCTATGCAAAACAGATGGGACTGCCGATCGCAAAACTGATCTGCGCTTCCAATGAGAACAAAGTTCTGTTTGACTTCTTCCGCACCGGCGTTTACGACAGAAACAGAGACTTTATTCTGACAACATCACCGTCCATGGATATCCTGATCTCGAGCAATCTGGAGCGTCTGATCTACCGCATCGCCGGAAACAGCGAAGCAGCAGACCGCGAGCTGATGCAGGATCTTGCAAAGGACGGAAAATATGAGATCACCGATGCGATGAAAAAAGAGCTGGCAGACTTCTACGGCAATTATGCATCCGAACAGGAGACAGCAGACGCGATTGCAAAACTGTACAGCGATACCGGATATGTGATTGATACCCATACCGCGGTTGCAGCGGCTGTATACGGAAAATACCGCGAGGAAACCTATGACGAAACCAAGACCGTCATCGCATCTACCGCAAGCCCGTATAAATTTACAAGCAGCGTTCTTGCAGCGATTGCACCGGAGTATGACACCCTTCCGGTACTGGAGCAGGTAGACAAGCTGTCTGCACTTGCCAATACCGAGATTCCGCGTGCGATCGAAGAAATCCGTACTGCACCGGTGCTTCATACGACAGAGTGTGATGTAGATCAGATGCCGGAGACTGTTCGGGCGTTTTTGAAATAAGATAAAGCAGGAACAGAATTTAAAAACAGGCAGAGCACACAGCAGGCTTTGCCTGTTTTTGCAGGGAGAGAAGAATAAATAATGAAAAATAAAGTAATCAGGGGAGTACTGGCGGCAGCCTGCGTGACGACCGCTGTCAGTGCTGCGAACGTATTTGGAGCAGGCACAGAGCAGAGTCTGGTAAATGAGGCTTCTGCTGTTACACAGGAAGAAACAGAAGAAACATCGGAGGCGGAAACCATAGACGAAAATACGCCGGAGATGACAGAAACGGAGACGCCGGATTCGACAGCGGAAAATGCCGCCTCGGATCTTCCGGCGGCAGAAGTACAGAGCGGAAAGCCCGAAGAGACGGCGGTATCCGTGCAGGCTGGAAGCTATTACCCATGGGTGAATGAGAACGGGATCTGGTATTTTAAGGATCCGGATGGTACCATTGTCAAAGGAGCCTGGAGAGAGTACGACAAGAACCGTTACTACCTGAATAATGACGGAAAAATGGCGGTCGGCTGGAAAAAACTTGATGGATCCTGGTATTATTTCCAAAGCTGGGGCGGTGTTTACCGGGATGCCTTTTACACCGTGAAAAATGTACCGTATTATTCTGATGCGGACGGAAAAATGGCGACCGGATGGAAACTGATCGATGATGTGTATTATTATTTTGATGATCAGGGCGCGATGTACCGGAATCGTTTTTTTGAGTATGACAAGAATACGTATTATGTTGATGCGGATGGAAAAATGGCATCCGGGTTCGAACAGATTGACGGGATCTGGTATTACTTCCGAAGCTGGGGCGGCATGGCACAAAACACCTTTCTGACGCATAAAAATAATATTTATCATGTTGATACGGATGGAAAGATGACGACCGGCTGGCTGCAGCAGGATGGAACCTGGTATTATTTCCGAAGCTGGGGCGGCATGTACCGCAGCACCTTTTTCAAAGCACCGACAGGAAGTGCACTTTACTATGCCGATGAGAACGGAAAGATGGCTGTCGGAAAAAAACAGATCGACGGTGACTGGTACTATTTCAGGGACTGGGGCGGCATGTATCAGAATGCATTCATCAAAAACGGAACGAGTGTCTGCCATGCGGCTGCAGATGGAAAACTGACCGTCGGCTGGCTGCAGCAGGGCAGTACATATTACTATTTTGATGAAACCGGAGAGCAGTATTTTGACCGCTTTTTTGAATATGACAACAATACATATCGTGTGAATGCAGATGGAAAGATGGTAACCGGCTGGCAGAAAATCAATGGTACGTATTATTATTTCCGGGGCTGGGGCGGCATGTACCGTAGTACCTTTTTCCAGCTTGGCGGTGAAACGTATTATGCCGATGCGGATGGAAAGATGGTGACGGGCTGGCTTTCGAAAGAGAACCAGTGGTATTACTTCCGGGAAAATGGTGCGATGTACCGCAATACCTTCTTTACGCATTTAAACAACAGTTACTATGCCGATGCCAACGGCGTGATGGTGACAGGAGAGCGGACTATTAACGGCGCTTCCTATTACTTTAAAGACTGGGGAGGCATGGCAAAGAACCAGTGGCTCAATGCACAGAAACGGATGGTAAGCGGTGATCCGCAGACGGGCTGGTATTACTTTGGAAGCGACGGAAAGATGGTAAAATCGTATTACGCTCTGCTGAAAAAGAACAGCAGCAACTGGTACTACAGCTTTGACGAAAACGGAGTGTGCATTCTCGGCTCAAGCCAGTATGTGCGTGCAAAGGACAGCGTAAGCGGAAAATATTATACGATGGAGCATCAGTATTACACGGATCCGTCTGTGAGCGACCGTGATTTCTTTGCGGCTATCTGCAGTGCGGAGGCGGGTGTCCAGAGAAAAACCGGTATGACGGCAGTTGCGATGGTCATCCGGAACCGGATGGCGGCACAGAATATTTCGCTCCGCACAGCGATTTATAAACAGCAGCAGTTTGAACCGGCGCGGAACGGAAGTCTGACAAACTATCTGACGGGAATTGCGGAGCAGAGCAGTTCGATTATCAATCAGCTGAAAAATAATGGAGCCTACGGTGCAGTGGATGAATCCCGGTCGATCATGGATGCATATCTGAAGAACGGCACAAAACGTGTGATCCCGGGCTTTGGCGATACGAGAGATGATTTTGATTATCTATATTTCATGACTCCGAAAGCATTTGAAAATCTGAATATGGATAAAGAAAAATGTGTGACATATACATACACCTATAAATGGACAACTTCCAGCGGAACAGCGCGGGAAGATTCCCATATTTTCTTTGTGAACTGGGTGAAAAAACAGAGCTGATCGGACGTCATATCGAAAGAAGGGGCGAACAAAAGATGACATTACAGGAAACAATCGAACAGATCCATCCGCTTTCGAAAGAGGCGATGGATCGTGCCAAGGCTCACTGGGACGGCATTGCAAAGCCGCTCCACAGCCTCGGAAAGCTGGAGGACGTGCTCATCCAGATTGCCGGAATCACCGGAAAAGAGGAGATTTCGATTGAAAAAAGAGCACTTCTGACGTTCTGTGCGGACAATGGCGTTGTGGAAGAAAACGTGACGCAGAGCGGTCAGGAAGTGACAGCGACAGTTGCGGAAAATTTTCTGCAGGAGAAGGCGACAGCAGCCATTCTCTGCCGCGGTGCGCATGCGGATCTGTTTCCGATTGATATCGGAATGGCGCGCGATACGAAGGTTCCGCGGTATAAAGTTGCGTATGGAACAAAAAATATGGCAAAAGGTCCGGCGATGACAAGGGAAGAGGCCGTTCGTGCGCTTGAAACAGGAATCGCCGTGGCGGAAGAAAAAATTGCGGCGGGCTATCAGCTGATGGCAACCGGTGAGATGGGCATTGGAAATACGACGACGAGCAGTGCAATGGCAGCCGTTTTCCTGAATCAGCCGGTTCCGGAACTGACGGGACGGGGCGCCGGGCTTTCGAGTGAAGGTCTTGCGCGGAAAATTGCAGCGATTGAAAAAGCAATTGCCATCAATCAGCCGGATCCGTCCGATCCCATCGATGTGCTGGCAAAGGTCGGCGGTTTTGACATTGCCGGCATGGCGGGTGTCTTTCTTGCAGGGGCTGCACATGGCGTTCCGGTTGTGATGGACGGCTTTATTTCCTGTGTGGCAGCGCTTCTTGCTGCACGGATTGCACCGTTCGCAAAGGACTATATGATCGCTTCGCACGTATCGAAGGAGCCGGCGGCGCATCTGCTGCTTGCAGAGCTTGGAAAAGAAGCCTTCCTGCACTGCGATATGTGTCTGGGCGAGGGAACGGGCGCCATCATGCTTTTCCCGATTCTGGATCAGGCAAATGCCGTATACCGCGGCATGGCGACATTTGACGAGGCACAGATCGAAACGTATGTGCCGCTGACTTAAAAAAGGCAGGTGAAACGATGATACATCTGGTTACAGGCGGCAGCGGCAGCGGAAAATCGGCGTATGCGGAGCAGTGTATTCTGGATTTTGGCGGAACACGGAGGGTTTATATCGCAACGATGCAGCCGTTCGGTGCGGAAGGGCAGGCGCGTATTGCACGCCACCGGAAGATGCGCGCGGCAAAGAAGTTTTCGACGATTGAGTGTTATACGAATTTAAAAGAAGTGGAGCTGGAACCGGGAAGCGATGTGCTGCTCGAATGTATGTCGAATCTCACGGCAAATGAAATATTTGATCCATCCGGGGCGGGAAAAGCGCGGACGGAGGAGGAAATTCTTGCGGGCGTTTCCCGTCTGGCCAATCAGGCGCGGAATCTGGTTCTGGTGACGAATGAAATTTTTTCGGACGGATACCGATATGAGGAGGAGACAATGGAATACCAGCGGATCCTGGGAAACATTAATGTACGTCTGGCAGAGATGGCGGACTGTGTGACCGAGGTTGTGTATGGGATTCCCGTCAGAATAAAAAAAGAATAAGATGAAAACGATATGGAATAATTTTAAAGTGGCGTTTGCCATGTACTCGAAAATCCCGATGCCGCCGGCAGACTGGGAAAAAGAGAACATGAAATATGCGTTGTGTTTCTTTCCGTGGGTCGGACTGGCTGTCGGTGCAGTTTCGGCGGTGCTTTTCTGGCTGCTGCAGCAGATTGGCGCGGGAAGCATGCTGCGGGCTGCAGTGCTGACGGCAGTTCCGGTTCTGGTGACGGGCGGCATTCACCTCGACGGCTATCTGGATACGATGGATGCGTTAAGTTCCTGGAGAGAAAAACAGCGCCGACTGGAAATCTTAAAAGACCCGCACGCCGGAGCATTTGCGATTATTATGGGATGTCTGTATTTTGTACTGTACGCGGGCGCAGCCGGAGAACTTGTCTGGAAGATTTTTCCGGCGTATGCATTTGGCTTCGCAGTTTCGAGATCGTTCAGCGGTCTTTCGATCGCGTTTTTTCCAAATGCCAATCCGAAAGGAACAGCGGCAGCGTTTGGCATGAGCGCAGAGAAAAAAAGAACGGCGGCGGTGCTTGTTGTGACGATTTTTGCCGTGACGGCGCTCTCAGCTTCGTTCTGCGTCTGGGCGGCACTGGATGTACTGGTTGTATCGGCACTGGTATTCTGTTATTATAAATGGAAAAGCAGTAAGTATTTTGGAGGAATTACAGGAGATCTCGCAGGCTATTTCCTTTCGCTCTGTGAGCTGGCACAGCTCCTGTCTCTTGTGGTACTTTCTCTTGGAATGGAGAACTGGAAATGAAATTAGTAATTGGAGGGGCTTTTCAGGGAAAGCTTGACTTTGCAAAGAAGATGACCGGAAAAGAAACAGGATGGGCCGATGGGGCAGCAGTTTCGAAAGAGGAGCTGTCGGCATGTTCCGGCGTATATGATTTTCAGGAACTGGTCCGCAGATGGCTCCTTCTGGAAGAGGAGACCGGGACTGCACCGGAAGCAGAACTGGAAGAACTGCTGCAGAAAAATCCGGAAATCTGCATTGTTACGAATGAACTCGGTTACGGAGTGGTTCCGATCGAACCCTTCGACCGGAAATGGCGGGAAAAGACGGGGCGCATCTGTACGGAGCTGGCAGCAAAGGCTGATTCGGTAACCCGTGTGGTGTGCGGAATCGGAATCCTGCTGAAAGGTGAGGAAAAACATGATTAAAATTGCAATGATCCGCCATGGAAAAACCTATGGCAATACATTAGGACGGTATATCGGCGTGACGGATGAACCACTGTGTGAGGAAGGGAAAAAAGAGCTGGAACAGCGGACGATGGATACCGTTGAGCTTCTGTTCGTCAGCCCGCTGAAACGGTGTCTGGAAACGGCAGACGTTCTGTATCCGTACGCCAAACAGGTCAAAATCCCGGAATTTGCAGAGTGCAATTTTGGTGAGTTTGAGAACAAAAATTATCAGGAATTAAAAGATAATCCGAAATACCAGGAGTGGATTGATTCCATGGCGACGCTTGCCTTTCCGGGCGGTGAGAGCCCGCAGCAGTTCAAGGACCGCTGCATCGCCGGCTTTGACAAGATGGTGGATACGTGTATCCGCCGCCATTACCGCAACGTGGCGATGGTGGTGCACGGAGGCACGATCATGAGTATCCTTGAGCAGTACGGCGTGCCACAGAAGAGTTACTATGACTGGCGAGTAGAAAACGGCTGTGGATATCATCTGTATCTCTCGGAGCAGAACTGGAAAATGGGCCGTAGAGAAGCTGTGGTGGAATCGGAGATAAGGCGGTAAACAAAAATGGTGACAGCAGAATGCCATGCCCATATTTTTATGGACGGTGTGGATTACAAAAAGGCGGCGGCAGCGCATGAAAACGGCCCGCGGGAGGATCTGATCCGGGAACATCTGGCGGCGTATCAGAAGGCAGGGATTTCCTATGTGCGTGACGGCGGAGATCCGTACGGGGCGGGTGTTCTTGCACGGAGCCTTGCGCCGGAGTACGGGATCACATACCGCACACCGGTTTTTGCGATTCACAGGGCGGGCCGTTATGGAAAAATTGTCGGACGCGCATTTTCAGACTGGAAAGAGTATTGTACGCTTGTGCGTGAAGTACGCCGTGCGGGCGGAGATTTTATCAAGATCATGACGACGGGAATCCTGGATTTCGCGACAAAGGGGCATGTGACCAGTGAGCCGCTTTCCAGGGAAGAGGTTTTTGCAATGACAGCTGCGGCGCATGATGCGGGGCTTTCTGTGATGGCGCATGTGAACGGCGCACAGGCTGTGATGGATGCGGCAGAGGCAGGCGTGGACTCGGTTGAACACGGGAACTTTCAGAATGAAGAGAGCATCTGCTGTATGGCAGAGCATGCAACAATCTGGGTGCCGACAATTGTGACGGTTTCGAATCTTCTGGAGAACGGCAGATATCCGGCTGAAACGCTGGCGTGGATTTTTGAGACGCAGAAAAAAGGTCTGCAGCTCGCATTTGAAAAGGACGTTGTGCTTGCGGCGGGAAGTGATGCCGGCGCATACGGCGTACTTCACGGAAAAGGAATCCGGGAAGAAGAGAGTGTAATGCGAAAAATCCTTGGGGCAGAAAATGGGCAGGAGCTGGAAAAGCGGCTTGCGTTTGGAGAAAAAAAGATCCGGGAAAAATTCTGAAAATTTTCTGCGTTTCAGGCTTTAGAAAAAATTTAGAATTAAACGGGCAGACAATGCTTGCGTTTTCGCCCGGACTGTGGTAAGTTTAAATCACTTTTACAAGAACTTTAGAGAAAATGAAACAGGGATATTCTGAGACAGAGGGTAAATGCTATCCTCTGTTTTTTGCGTGCAAAAATGACTGTCTGGATGTCCGGTCCGCATCGACGGAAGGGAGAAAATGAAAGCAAAAGGAAAACTGGGGCTGCAGGGCTTTCTTTCCTTCCGTTTTTCTGGCGGCGGGATGGTATCTGATGCAGTATTTCTGCGCCTATGTCGTACTGTCCGGGTCCATGGAACCGGAGATCCCGACGGGATCTGTTGTGGTTGTGGATGGACGGAAGAAGGAATGGAATCCGGGGGATGTGATTACCTACCGGAGAGGAAATATGGTGGTGACACACCGGATCGTGGAAAAGAGCGAGGAAGGATACTGTACTAAGGGGGATGCCAACGCGGAGGAAGATGCAGGCATCGTTTTGGAAAAACAGGTGATCGGGAATGTGATCGTAGCTCTTCCCTGGCTTGGCTTTGGTATCATCTGGCTCCGGCAGAGAGGAACACTCTTTTTTCTGGCCGTGGGAGCGGTGATGCTTTTTACAATCCGGCAGCTTTGGCGCGGTAGAAAAATCATGCAGGAAAACAAGTTATAAAAAGAATTAGCAAAATTATTTAGGAAAACAGGAGGAATTGATCTATGAAAAAACAGCGGAAAATCGTATTCTGGGCAGCATCACTGCTTCTGACAGGAGCCCTGGCAGCGGGCGGAACACTGGCGTATCTGACGGATAAGGATTCTGTGACGAACCAGTTTGTTGTGGGAAAAGTAGATATCGAAGGAAATGAACCATCGTACGCACCGGATTCGGACGGAAAGACCAATCATATTGTGCCGACCCAGGTGATTCCGAAGGACCCACGTATCAAAAATAAAGGTAAAAATGATTCTTACGTCTATATGGATGTTTCCATACCAATCGCAAAAGTGATCGTTGCAGATACATCCGGAAACCGTTTAAACGGCGGGGCAGCCGTCGATACGGAACTGTTTTCGATGAATCAGCTTTCGAAAAAATGGGTGCTGATGTACAAGAAAAAACAGAACAATTCGATGGTATATACATATCTCTACAATGAAGTGCTCGCAGCTGGCAAAACGACGGATCCTTTATTTACGAGCGTGACAGCAGCTAATATCGTGGAAGGGCAGCTGGATGAAAAAGAGGTCGATATTCCGATCAATTATTATGCAATCCAGGCGCTGAATACCGGTGAGGGAAGTACGGCTGCCGAGCGGGCAGCAAAGGCCTGGGAGAAGTATGTAAATCAGAATAATGGGCAGAAGGGGCAGGTAACGGCACCGCAGTCGGAGCCGGAACAGACAGAAGCACCTGGAATTTAAGCAGTTTTCTGGGGGACAAAAGATGAAGAAAAAGACGAAACGGCTGTTTTTCCTTGCGGGTGCGGCCGGGTGTACGATGGCGGCAGCCATTTGGCTGCTGCCGGGAACTTCGGCGTATTTTACAGATCACGAGAGTGTCTGGAATCGTATGGTGTTCGGACATAATACAAGTACTATCGATGAAGAATTTCCGACACCGACGCCCGTACCGCCAGGGAAAAGTGTGGTAAAGAGAGTAAAAATCAGAAATGAAGGCTCCGTTGCCTGCTATATTCGTGCGGCACTTATATTCAGTGAACCAATTGAAGCGATTGAGGGACTTGATACGGAAAACTGGGTAAAAGGAGAAGATGACTACTATTATTACAAAAAACCGGTTTCAGAAGGCGAAAGCACGACGGAATTGTTTACCGGAATCCGCGTTGCAAAAGAAATGGAACAGAAAGAACTTGAGGTTTCGGTCTATGAGGAATCGGTGCAGATCCAGAAGGGGAATATGGTATTTCACGGCTATCGGGAGGCATGGGATGCTTATGAGAGAGGTGGTCAGACATGAAAGGAAAACGCGTCAGGATCGGATGTGCGGCGGCAAGTATTCTGATGGGAATCAGCGGAACGTATGCATATTACCGGAGCAGTGTTGAGACCATTAACAAAATAGCTGTCGGAGATGTAAATATTGGAATCTGGGAATATGAGGAAGACGGGGATGGAGAAAAGAAGTATGAGGGACCGGAAAACGGCATTGTACTGCCTTCCCAGGTGATTTCAAAAATTCCGCGGATCACCAATTATGCTGAACCATGCTATGTCCGGGTAAAGCCTGTGTTTGATGAGGAAGAAACGCAGGATTACCGTCTTGGGGGAAGAGGACCTTGGGGAATCGAGGACGTCTGGCTGAAAGTAGGAGAGTATTATTATTATCCCAAAAGTGCTGGGAAAGCAGGAATCTGTCGAATTTTTTTCCGTACAATCACCATTCCATCTGCGTGGACCAGTGAGGCGGAGGGACAGGTGCTGTCCGTTGAAATCCAGGCGGAGGCCGTACAGGCAGCGAATGTGACGCCGGATTTTACGGCAGAAGCTCCGTGGGGAGAAGAACTGGAAATTGAACAGTGTGTCCACGAGGCGGATAATACCGTTTCGGAGGTTTCGCAGCAGAGCTTCCTCACCGTTTCGTACGAAGGAGCAGCGCGGAATCTGATCTTGGCACCCGACAATTTCTTTCGGAACTTTCCAGTGCTGATGCCGGGAGATGAATGGGAAGATACGTTCACACTGGTGAACACGACAGCAAGCCGTGCAGAATTTTTTCTGCGGACGGAACTTCCGGAAGAACTCAGTGAAACAGAAAAAGAACTGCTTTCCAAGGTGAAACTGGAAATACGAGAGGGAGACAGCGTGATTTATGAAGGTGATTTAGAGAGTGAGGGACTATGGGCAGCAAAAAGTCTTGGAATATGCAGTCCAGATGAACGGAAAGAAATCTGTTTTTCAATCCGTGTGCCGTCAGAACTTGGAAATGAATGGGCACTTCGGAAAAGCGGGGTAAAATGGATTTTTTCTGTCGAAGGAGAAGATCTGCCGCAGGAAGAAGGCCCCTCTATCTGGCACAGCGCGCCAAAAACAGGTCTGCGCGATCCGTCAGCAGCGGTCCCCATTGGAATTGCCGTGACAGGAGCCTTCCTGTTTCTTACCGCGGGCCGGTCTGAAAGGAGGAAAGAATGAAAAGAGCAAAGAAAAGCTTCTGGTTTCTCGCAGGAATTCTGCTGTTGTTGGGATTTTGTTTTCGGGAAGATGTTCTGGCTTCGAGTCTTACGAGTCTTCCTTCTCTTTCGAAAGCCGGAATCGGAGAAGTTGTATCATCGGACTCTGTTATTGACGGCCGATATGATTTTACCCCGCTGATCGGAAGTGAGACAAAAATCCGTTTTGGAAGTACAGATGGAAGTACCTGGGACAATCTGTTCTGCAAAAACGGAGAGAGCCATTCGAAATGCTGTTCCACATGGTGGCCGGCGGCCGATGTGAAGGGATGGAGTAATCTCCGTTCCTTCACGCCGCTGGAGTCGAAAAAAGGAAAAATGTATGCGGAATATACGAATGTTGGAGAGTGCCACGGGGAAAATATAACGATGCGGATCTGGCTGGAAGACTGGCAGAACACGGTTGTACCATCAGGGTATGAGGACGTGGATGCGGTAGTCGTGGCGATTGACCACAATAAGCCGGTCATTGATATTAAAGGTCTGCTCTGGATCAAGGTACGGTTTGCTTATTACGACAGTAAAGGAAATCCGCTGAATGTGAAAGGATATTTTACACTTTCAGATCTGGACTTTAAGCAGGGCTTTTATCTGGCTGATGAGATAGAACATATCTATCTGACGAAGGAGGCAGATGCCAGAATCGTCTACGATGCCAGAACAGAAGCGATCTGGTCGGCAAGACGCGGCTCTGAGCCGGACGGTGGAACAACTCCGGAAAATTCGGAAGGCTGGGTTACATTTACCTTTGAAGGAAATTCCCAGACGATGATTTTCTATGATGGAGGCACTAACGACGCGGTAACTGGTCCTGGCGGCGGAGTGAAAGCACCGAAAAAATGGCCGGATAATTTTGTAAACGATACTTCCAGTACGTACAACAACTGGCATGGAGCATCCCGGGAAACGGGAATAACTGTTGTGCCGTGGAATACTTCGGAATTTGGTTACACAGCGAACGTTCCCTGTCATCTGTCGAAAGTAGGAGATCTTGTAGTGAAAAAAATGGATGCAGAGACAAAAGAAGCTATTTCGGGTGCAGAATTTACCGTGTACCGCTGGAAAAACAACACCTGGAGTGAATTCAAAAAGATGAACTGGGTGAAAAAAACGGGTTCTTATCTGTTGGAGGGAATTCTGGATACAGACAGTGAAAATGGAAAATTCCGTGTTGTGGAGACAAAGAATCCAGCTGGTTATGCAGGAAGCTGGGAGCAGGAATTTTCCATTGACAAGGAAGGCATGCAGACGATCCATCTGGAGGCAGAAAACACAAGAAAAACAGGCTCACTGAAGATAAAAAAGACGGAAGAAAACTCAGGGAAAGCACTTTCTGGTGCAACATATCAGGTGATTGCGAGCGGAGCAATTACAACGGTAAACGGAACAGTGCTGTTTCCGGATCAGGCGGTAGCAGCTGTGCTGAAAACGGATGAAAATGGAGAGGCGTTCAAAGACGGGCTGGAGTACGGAACGTATCTTGTGCGGGAAACGGCGGCTCCAAATGGATATGTGCTGGATCCGACGGAAAAGAAAATAACGATCGGGGAACAAAACGCACAGATCACACTGACGTTTACAAACTGGAAGAACCGTTTTGTTCTGCAGAAAGTAAGTCAGGGAGACGGAAAAGTGCTTCAGGGAGCAGCCTTTCATATCTGGACGAAAGATGGAAGTTTTGATGAGACAAAAAAGACGGATGCAAATGGAAAAATTGAGCTGACGGGACTTTTGGACGGTGTCTGGTACTATCAGGAGACAGCATCTCCAGAGGGCTATCTGCTGGACAGCACATGCCGGGAATTTGTGGTAGAAAACGGAAAAATTGACGGTAAATCGGAACTGTCGGTGACGGTCGAAAATGATGGAACGCATCTGACAATTGAAAAAATAGATGCAGAGAGCGGAAAACGAATTTCCGGCGCAAAGCTGGTATTAAAAGATATGGATGGAAACCGTGTGGACAGCTGGATTTCAGGAGGAAGCGGCCCGCATGAACTGGAAAAATTAAAGCCGGGTTCTTATGTCCTTGTGGAGGAGGCCGCGCCGGATGGATACCTTGCGGCAGAACCGGTTTCGTTTGTGCTGGAGGCAAAACAGGAAGTGCAGACCGTGACGATGAAGGATCTTGCATGTGAAACCTTGACGATTACAAAGAAGATCAAGGCGGATGAGATTACATGGGCGCATGGAAATCCAACGTTTCTGTTTTCCGTGAAGGGAAAGGATCTGTATGGAAAAGAACATACATACCAATGCTATCTTACGTTTACAAAAACACAGGTGGAGAAAACGACAGATCAGGACGGCTACACGGAACAGTCGGTACAGATCCGGGGAATTCCGGCAGGAAACGATTACCGGGTACAGGAGAAGAAGGTGCTGCGGTATTCGCTTATGCAGGTGACAGGTACGAAGAATGTTACCGTGAAAAAACTAGAAGAGCCGGCATATGGAAAAGATCCTGCGCGCGTCTTTTCGGTATCGGTAAATCTTTGCGGACATCCCAAAGAAAGTGAGGTTGTATTTGAAAATCAGAAATACCGCTGGGATGATTATGGACACAACAGTATTGTAAAAAACCGGATTCCGGTTGAATAACAAAACGGAAAAACATTCCACCATCGGTTCGGGTGGTGGAATGAAAACAAAATGGAGAGAGAAAAAATCAGCAGAAAAAGAAGAGGGATTGCAGTTCTAACATTGGCGGCGCTTTTTTTCTGGTATCTGCCGCAGATTCAGGTAAGCCGGCAGATTCGAAAAGAACAGGAAGAAGCGGTGGAGATGTATGTCAGAGAAGAAAAAGAAGAGAACAAAGAGGAAAACGAAAAAAGCGAAGAAGTGCAGGAGCAGGAACCGGGCAGTACAGATCAAAATCTGTTTCGGACAATTGATTTTGCAGGACTTCGATCAAAAAATAGAGAAATCTGCGCGTGGCTCTGGATTCCGGGCTGCGCCTTAGATGTTCCGGTTGCGCACGGGCAGGATAACGCATATTATCTGACACACGATGCGTTTTGCAGGGAGCGGATTTACGGCAGTATTTTTGCACCGTGTGATACACCGGAGGATTTTTCTGAACGTCACACGATTTTATATGGGCATAATATGCGGGATGGAACGATGTTCGGAGGATTGAAAAAGTATCGTGAGGCGTCGTGGGAACAGGAAATTCCGTATCTGTACCTGTATTTGCCGGGTGAAGCATGGCAGTGCCGTATTTGGAGTGTGGAGGAGACGGATGCCAAAAGTGATGTTTACCGGCTGGGCGCATGGAGCGATGCAGACTGGAATGCATGGGTACAGGAAAGAAAAGAAAACAGCATTATCTTTGGCAGCGGTGAGGAAAAGGAAGTTCAAAAGATACTTACCCTTTCCACCTGCATTGGTGACGGCAGCAGTTCACAGAGACTGGCTGTACATGCGGCGGTGGAGATGATTTTTGCAACAAAATCTGGAAGGGAAGAGGGTTCTGTGCTAGAATAAGACAGAATCAAAAGACTTATGATACAGAGCAGGAAAAAGGATGGCGATAAGACATGAAAGAACTGTACACGGCAGCAGGAATTTTTGTGGTTCTGATACTGCTGGGAGTTTGGATGGCACAGAATAACAGAAATGAACAGGAAAAGAAGCTGGTACAACTGCGGAAGAAATGGGGAAAAAAGCAGGAGAAACGGACGGCACGGGAAAAGAAAGAAAAACTGGAAGCGTGTCTGAGACGAAAAGCAGGGGAAAACTTCTACGTGGACGCGATTACCTGGAATGACCTGGATCTCGATGCGGTTTTTGACACAGTTGACCACACAGTGTCGGTGTGCGGGGAAGAATATCTGTACACGGCGCTTCGGATGCCGGTCACAACAACAGAAATCAGGGAAGAGCGGGAACGGCTGATGAAGCTTTTTGCAGAGAACCAAAAAGCCAGGGAAGCAGTGCAGAAAGCACTTCTTTTGATGGGAAAAGAAAAGATGAATCCGCCGACAGAAGAAATAGCCGTACTGATGGAGGCGGAGCCGGGAGAGAAGGGGAAATATCTTCTGATGGCCGGTATTGCTGTGCTTGGAATTGGACTGCTGTTTGTACTGCCTCCGCTGGGTGTGGCTGTTCTGTTTGCTTCTATGGTCGGCAACGGACTGATGCATGGAAGGGAGAGCAAAAAGCTGGAGAGTGCATTAAAAGCGTTTGGCTGTATCCTGCGGCTGCAGCGGACAGCCAGGGAACTTGGAAAAGAAAAAATTTCCGGACTGGAAATGTATCAGAAGCGTCTGGAAGAACAGGAAAAACAACTCCGTCCGATTACAAGAAAATGCAGAACACTTGTGAATACGAAAGAATCGCAGGGCGGTGCAGCAAACATGATTTTTGCATACTTTCACACGTTCTTTCTGCTGGATCTGATCGAGTATTCTTCGGTTGTTTCCGGAGTGAAATCGTATGAAAAAGCGATTCTGCAGATGGCAGAGGATCTTGGACTCCTGGACTTTGCACTGTCTGCAGCATCGTACCGGGAGAGCCTTTCGTATTACTGCCGGCCGGAATTCCTGGATGAGAAAAAGGCGGGCTGTCGGATCGATGTGGAGGAGCTTTATCATCCGCTTCTGACACATCCAGTGGCAAACAGTCTGTATGCGGAGGGCGGAATTCTGCTGACCGGCTCGAATGCGTCGGGAAAATCCACATTTATGAAAAACATGGCAGTGAATGCGATTCTGGCACAGGCACTGAACACGAGTCTTTCGAAGCGGTACCGCGGTGTTGTGTGCCGGATCATGACATCCATGGCACTCCGCGATAATCTGACACAGGGAGAGAGTTACTTTGTTGTGGAAGTAAAATCTTTAAAGCGGATTCTGGAGGCAAGCCGTGAAAAAACACTGCTTCTGTGCGTCATTGATGAGGTGCTGCGGGGAACAAACACGACGGAGCGGATTGCAGCGTCAGAGAGTGTGCTTGCTGCCCTGCGCCGTGCAAATGTGCTCTGTCTTGCAGCAACACATGATACTGAACTGACGTATCTGCTGGAAGATCTCTACACTAATTATCATTTTGAAGAGCAGATTACCGCGCAGAGTATTTCCTTCCCGTATCGCCTGGAACAGGGGCCGGCAAGAGGAAAGAATGCGATTGCGCTGCTTGGAAATATGGGAATTGATGAAAAAAATTTGTAAAACAGGCAGAAAGAAGAGCCGCGGAGTTTGAAACAACAGGAAGCTGGGAAAAGAATAAGTTTCTGAGATAGAAAAACAGCCGGGAAAAATTGATCTTTTTTGAAAAAATATGCGAAAATGGTTCAGCATTTTTTCATTGTGTGTTATGATAAAACAGATAGCGTGATCCGGCAGAAAAACCGCCGGATCTGTTAAGGAGAAAAACATGAGCAGGACAGGCTTAGAAGATGCATATATTATGCGCGGCAGCAAGAAACTCCGCATGGGATATACGACGGGTTCCTGCGCTGCAGCGGCAGCGCGGGGAGCGGCGTTTATGCTGCTTTCCGGGAAAGAAATACAGGAAGTGAAAATCCATACGCCAAAGGGCATTGTTCTGAATCTGGAATTGCTGGATATCCGGAGAAGTGCCGAAAAAGTAAGCTGTGCCGTCCGAAAAGACGGCGGGGATGATCCGGATGTGACAGATAAAGCATTGATTTACGCGGAAGTGACGTTTGGAACAGAAGAGGGAATTGTAATCGATGGAGGATTCGGCGTCGGGCGTGTGACAAAGCCGGGGCTGGATCAGCCGGTCGGAAACGCGGCGATCAACCATGTACCGCGCCAGATGATCCGCGAGAATGTGGAGGAGATTCAGAAAAAACTCGATGATTTCCGCGCACTGCAGGTTGTCATCTCCGTACCGGAAGGGGAAGAACTGGCAAAGCATACGTTCAATCCGAGACTTGGCATCACCGGCGGCATTTCAATCCTTGGAACGAGCGGGATTGTAGTGCCGATGAGCGAGGAGGCGCTGATTTCCACGATCCGCGTCGAGATGGAAATGCGGAAAGCACAGGGTGACCGCGTCCTTCTGGTGACACCGGGAAATTACGGACAGGACTTCTTAAAAACGTATCCGTGGGTCCGTGCAGACCATTCCGTTAAGTGCAGTAATTACGTCGGAAAAACACTGGAATTTGCAGCTGAGCTCGGCTTTGACGCCATCCTTTTTGTGGCACATCTTGGAAAATTTGTCAAGGTGTCCGGCGGAATTATGAATACCCATTCCCACGAGGCAGACTGCCGTGCGGAGCTTCTTACGGCGCAGGCGGTGCGTGCAGGGGCGGATCTTGCACTGGCAAAAAAACTGCTGGAGACCGGAACGACGGAAGAAGCGGTGCAGATTTTAAAGGAAGCAGGATGCCTGAAAGAGACCATGGAAAAAGTGACAGAAAAAATTGCTTTTTACATGAATTACCATATTGAGGGCAGAGTGCAGACGGAGGCGATTGTTTTTTCAAGCAATGAGGGCCTGCTCGGGGAAACCCCGGGAGCGGGAGAACTTCTGGAGCGCCTGCGGGAGCAGGAAGAAAAAGAAAACAGAAAAGAGTAAAAACAAAATGACAGGAATTTTATTTGGAACAGGAATCGGACCGGGAGACCCGGAGCTTATGACGTTAAAGGCCGTCCGTCTGATCCGGGAAAATGATACGATTGCAGTACCAGGAGAGAAACCGGAAGAGAGCATTGCCTACCAGATTGCTGTTCAGGCAGTGCCGGAACTGGCAGAAAAAGAGCTCGTTGCTATTCCAATGCCGATGACAAAGAATGCCAAAGAACTGGAGGAAAATCACCGGCGCGGTGCAGAAAAAATAGAGGAGCTGCTGGATGCAGGAAAAAACGTAGTATTTCTGACACTCGGAGATCCAACCGTGTATTCTACCTACCTTTATGTACACAGACGGGTACTGGAAGACGGTTACGATGCGAGAATTGTAAGCGGTGTTACATCGTTCTGCGCGGCAGCAGCATCTCTTTCCGAGGGACTGGTGGAAAATTCCGAAGAACTGCATGTGATTCCGGCGTCTTATCAGATTGAAGATGCACTGGAACTTTCAGGAACAAAGGTTCTGATGAAAGCGGGTAAAAAGATGCCGGCTGTGAAACAGTTCCTGAAGGAAAAGAACTGCCGGGCGGTGATGGTAGAAAACTGCGGCATGGATACGGAACAGAAGTATTTCAGCGCGGAAGAAATCCCGGACCAGGCAAGTTACTATTCACTGATTATTGTAAAAGAAAAGAGGAAAAAATAGATGGTACATTTTATTGGAGCGGGCCCTGGAGCCCCGGATCTGATTACGGTAAGAGGACAGAAGCTGCTTGGTGAGGCGGACATTATCATTTATGCAGGTTCTCTTGTCAATCCGGCACTGCTGGATCTGAAAAAAGAGGGCTGTGTGGTATATAACAGTGCAACCATGACGCTGGAGCAGGTGATTGATGTTATGAAAGAGGCCGAAAGCAAAGGCCAGACTGTGGCAAGACTCCACACGGGAGATCCGTGCCTGTACGGTGCAATCCGCGAACAGATTGATGCGCTCGATGCCCTTGGAATCGCTCACGATGACTGTCCGGGTGTCAGCTCTTTCTGCGGAGCGGCTGCTGCCCTTGAAATGGAATATACGCTGCCGGATATCTCCCAGAGTGTTGTCATCACCAGAATGGCCGGAAGAACACCGGTTCCGGAGCGGGAGAGCATTGCGTCTTTTGCGGCACATCAGGCAACGATGGTTGTATTCTTAAGCACGGGACTCTTAGAGGAACTTTCCCGTGAGCTGATTGCAGGCGGCTATACGGCAGATACTCCGGCAGCGATCGTTTACAAAGCAACCTGGCCGGAGGAGAAGACGTTCGTCTGCACCGTTGGAACACTTGCCGAGACGGCGAAAAAGAACCAGATCACCAAGACAGCGCTGATGATCATCGGAAATGCCGTTTCCCAGGGAAATTACCGCAGAAGTGATCTGTACAATCCGGCGTTTACCACCGAATTCCGAGAGGCAGAAAAATAAGATGAAAATAGCCATAGCAAGTTTTACAAGAAACGGATGCGTCTGGAATCAAAAACTCTGTGCGGCACTGAAAAAACACAGCTGTGAAGGATATGCACTGGAAAAGTACGGGAAAGAAGCGGGAATTCCTGCGATTGCACCGTCGCTTCCTGCATGGACAGAGCGCATGTTTCAGGAAATGGATGCGATTTTGTTTATCGGGGCGTGCGGGATTGCGGTGCGCAGTATTGCACCGTACGTGAAAAGTAAAAAGACAGATCCGGCGGTTCTGTGTATGGATGAACAGGGAAAGTTCGTGATTTCATTACTTTCCGGCCATATCGGCGGGGCAAACGAGCTGACGGAAGAAGTTGCAGCTGTAACGGGTGCGGTTCCGGTCATTACAACGGCAACGGATGTCAATCACAAGTTTGCGGTCGATGTCTTTGCTGTAAAAAATCATTGTGAAATTTGTGAGATGGAGCTGGCAAAAGAGGCAGCGGCGCTTCTGGTGGACGGAAAAACGGTTGGATTCTGCAGTCGTTTTCCGGTGGAGGGAACAAAACCGGAGGAACTGATCCCGGAAGAGGCGGCAAAACCGTCGATGGGAATCTGCATTACCACATCGGAAGAGGATTCGCCATATGAGAGAACACTTCACCTGATCCCGAAGGTGATCACCGTCGGCATCGGCTGTAAGAAGAATACACCGGCCGGCCGGATTGAAGAAAAGGTTCTTGCGGCACTTGCGGCGGCCGGGATTTCTCCAAAAGCAGTTCGACAGGCGGCAAGTATTGATCTGAAAGCGCAGGAGCCGGGAATTCTGCAGCTGGTGGAAAAGTATGGCTGGCAGTACCGGACCTTTTCTGCAGAAGAACTGGAAACAGCGGAGGGGGAATTTACGCCGTCTCCGTTTGTGAAGAAGATTACAGGAATTGACAATGTCTGTGAGCGCAGCGCAGTTCTCGCCGGCGGCAGACTGATAAAGCAAAAAAAAGGCAGCGGACGGTGTAACAGTTGCACTGGCTGCGGCGGACTGGAGGGCAGTATTTTGAGTACAATTTTTGTCGTGGGCATCGGCCCCGGAGCATATGAAAAAATGACGATCGAGGCGGCGGATGCGCTGCGGAACTGCGATGTGATCATCGGCTATACCGTCTATGTGGATCTGGTAAAAGAACATTTTGCAGGAAAAGAATTTCTGACGACGCCGATGCGGAAAGAGGTGGAGCGCTGCCGTCTAGCATTTGAAACTGCGGCAGAGGGAAAACAGGTTGCTATGATCTGCAGCGGAGATGCCGGCGTTTACGGTATGGCAGGTCTGATGTATGAGCTTTCGGAAGAATGGCCTGATATTGAAATTAAGGTAATTCCAGGCGTGACCGCCGCAACGGGAGGCGCTGCCGTTCTTGGTGCACCGTTGATCCACGACTTCGCCCTGATCAGCCTGAGCGATCTTCTGACACCGTGGGAGAAAATTGAAAAACGTCTTCTGCTGGCATCGGAAGCGGATTTTGTCATCTGTCTTTATAACCCGGGAAGCCATAAGAGAGCGGATTATCTGGAAAAAGCGTGTGATCTGATGCTTCGTTACAAAGCGCCGGAAACCGTCTGCGGAATCGTAAGCCAGATCGGAAGAGACGGGGAGACGAGCCGGACCATGACGCTTGCAGAACTTCGCAATACAAAAGTGGATATGTTTACGACGGTATTTATCGGAAACAGTCAGACAAAGGAAATCCGGGATCACATGGTAACGCCGAGGGGATATCGCTATGAATAAAGTAATCGTCTTTGCCGGAACGACGGAAGGCCGGGAGATCTGCAGTTTTCTGAAGAAATATGAGATTGCATCCCTTGCCTGTACGGCGACAGAATACGGCAAGTGCCGGATCGAGGAGGGCGGTGCCCTGACGGTTCGAAGCGGAAGACTGACAGAAGAAGAGATGGAACAGCTTTTTGGCGAAGAACAGCCGGAAATGGTTATCGATGCAACCCACCGTATGCCGATCTTGTGTCGGAAAATATCCGGTCTGCATGTGAAAAAGCAGGAAAAACGTACCTTCGGCTGCTGCGGCCGTCGCTTGCGGCAGATCCATCCTGCGTCATGGTCGACACGACAGAAGAAGCGGTATCGTATCTGGCGGGCACAGAGGGAAAGATTCTGGTGACAACAGGAAGCAAGGAACTCGCAAAATTTGCAGAGCTTCCGGATTATAAAAACCGTGTGTATGCCCGGGTGCTGCCGTTGCCAGGCGTAATTGCATCCTGCGCGGAACTTGGATTTGATGCCGCACATACCATAGGCATGCAGGGACCGTTTTCTATGGACATGAACGTTGCAATGCTGCAGTCGTTCCATGCCGAATGGATGGTAACGAAGGAATCCGGAAGAAACGGCGGCTTTGAAGAAAAAATTGAGGCAGCAAAAAAGGCCGGTGTCCGTGTCGTTCTGATCGGCCGTCCGAAAGAGGAAGAAGGACTCTCGGAGGACGAGGTCAAGCGGTATCTCGTTGAAAAATTTGATCTGTCCGTGAAACGGGACGTCGTGATCGCCGGAATCGGACCTGGTGCAGAAGCACAGATGACGCTGGCGCTCGTAGACGCGTGTGAGCAGGCGGATGTGCTGATCGGTGCGGGACGCATGACAAAAGCAGTAGAAAAATATCAGAAGCCAATGCTTGCAGAATACAGCCCGGAAAAGATTTACGAGTATCTGAAGGCGCACCCGGAATATGAAAAGATTGTTCTTCTGCAGTCGGGTGATGTCGGCTTTTACAGCGGAGCAAAGAAACTTCAGGCCGTCCTTGCGGAAGATGCGGATTTTTCTGTCCGTGTAGAGCCGGGAATTTCTTCGCTGGTTTATTTCTGTGCCAAAATCGGAGTGTCCTGGGAGGATGCAGCATTTGTGAGCCTGCACGGACAGCACTGCAACTTTCTGGAGACGGTCCGCCGAAACCGGAAAACTCTGGCGATCGCCGGCGGAAAGGGCAGTGTCAGGGAAATCTGCCAGACGTTAAGTTCGTACGGCTGGGAGCAGATTATGCTGCATGTGGGAACGGATCTGTCGTATCCGGAAGAACAGATTGTGACAGGAACCCCATTCGAACTTGCTAAAATGGAGTTTGCTCCGCTTGCGGTTCTTCTGTTTGAAAACCCGAATCCGGAACCAGAGTTTACAGCCGGCATGGCAGATGAAGTATTTCTGCGTGACAAAGTACCGATGACCAAGCGGGAAGTGCGCAATGCATCTCTTTCTCATCTGCAGCTTTCTTCGAATTCTGTTGTCTATGATATTGGATCGGGCACAGGTTCTGTTTCGATTGAGATGGCGCTTCGTGCAGCACAGGGAAAGGTATATGCGATAGAAAAAAATCCGGCAGCCGTTGCACTTCTGCAGGAAAATAAAAAGAAATTTGCAGTGGATCATCTGGAAATTATTGAGGGAACTGCACCGGAAGCACTCGAAGCACTCCCGGTTCCGACGCATGCATTTATCGGCGGGTCTGCCGGAAACTTAAAAGAGATTCTGGAACTGCTCCTGCGGAAGAATCCGAACATCCGCGTGGTATTAAATACAGTAACCGTGGAAACATTAGCGGAGGCAGCATCGTGTTTCAAAAAACTTGCGTTTGAAGAGCCGGAAATCGTCTGCCTGCAGGCTTCTAATGCGAAAAAGGCCGGAAGAAGCCATCTGATGATTGCCCAGAATCCGGTTTATATCTTTACAGCCCAGGGAGGTGCCAAAGAATGAAAGCACCAAGAATCATGCTGGCAGCAGGAAGGAGCGGAAGCGGGAAAACGATGATCACCTGCGGACTGCTCCGTGCACTGCAGCAGATGGGAAAGCAGCCCGCAGCGTTTAAATGCGGCCCGGATTATATCGATCCGATGTTTCACGAACAGGTAATCGGCGCCCCGTCGTGTAATCTGGATCCGTTTTTCACAGAGGAAGAAACAACACAGTATCTGTTCTGCAAACATGCAGCGGGTCATGACATTTCCGTATTGGAAGGCGTTATGGGGTATTACGACGGTCTTGGCGGAATTTCTACCAAAGGCAGCGCCTACGATCTCGCCGGTATGACAAAAACGCCGGTTCTTCTGGTTGTCGATGCCAAAGGCATGAGCGTTTCAGCGCTTGCCTTTATCAAGGGATACCTGCAGTACAAAGAGGACAGCCGGATCGCCGGTGTAATCTTTAACCGGATGTCAGAGATGCTGTACCGGGAGATCGCGCCGATGGCGGAAAAAGAACTTGGCATTTCCTGTGTCGGCTTTGTGCCGGAACTGAAGGAATGCCACTTAGAAAGCCGCCACCTCGGCCTTGTGATGCCGGATGAGGTGGAAAATCTGCAGGAGCAGGTCAATCTGCTTGCAGAAACACTGCAGAAGACACTGGATTTTGAAAAAATTCTTGCGATTGCAGAAGGGGCAGAAGAGCTCTCGGGAAAAATGCCGGAAGCCCTGCGTAAGGTGACAGAAAGCGAAGCAGCCGCCAAGGTGCGTGCTGCGAAGCCGATTCTTGCCGTTGCAAAGGATGAAGCATTCTGTTTCTTTTATCGAGATAATCTGGAGCTTCTCGCGTCACTTGGAGCCAAAATCGAATATTTTTCGCCGCTTTCCGATGCGGAGCCGCCAAAGAATACAGACGGATTTCTGTTCTGCGGCGGCTACCCGGAGCTGCACGCAGAAGAGCTTTCGGAAAACCAGACCATGAGAACGAAGATCCGCGATAACATCCGTCAGGGAATGCCGGTTCTTGCAGAATGCGGCGGTTATATGTACCTGTCAGAATCCATGGAGGATATGGATGGAAATGTGTATCCTATGGTACAGGCTGTTCCGGGAAATGTTTACCGGACAAAAAAGCTGGGAAGATTCGGCTATATCACCCTCACGCCAAACACGAAGGATACCTTTCGGAACGGCGGAAATCCGGTGCGCGGCCATGAGTTCCATTACTTTGACAGCACAGACTGCGGAAGTGCATGGCATGCGGCAAAACCGCTGCGGAAGCGGAACTGGGAATGCATTCATGCGACAAAACGGATGATGGCGGGATTCCCGCATCTTTACTATATGGCAAGTCCGCACCTCGCACTGGAATTTCTGGAGCAGTGTGTCTCTTACCGGAAAGAACAGGAGAAAACAAGATGAAAACAGCATTAGCAGCCCTGATTGTGGGCTATGGATTGGACCTGCTGCTTGGAGATCCCTCCTTTTTGTATCATCCGATCCGTGTGATCGGAAATCTCATTGCCCTGCTGGAAAAATGGCTGCGGAAGGTATTTCCGAAAACGCCAAAGGGAGAGCTTGCCGGAGGAGTTTTTCTCGTGATCCTCGTCTGTCTGGCGGGATACGGTGTTCCGGCACTGCTGCTCTTTGCGGCATTTAAAATTCATCCGGTCATCGGCTTCCTTTTGGAGGTTCTCTGGTGCTGGCAGATTCCGGCAACGAAATGCCTGAAGGATGAGAGCATGAAGGTCTATCAGAAATTAAAAGAAAACGATCTTCCGGGGGCGCGCTATGCGGTTTCCATGATCGTAGGACGTGATACGGAAAATCTTTCGGAAACAGGAGTGACAAAAGCTGCCGTGGAAACGATCGCGGAGAATACGTCGGACGGTGTCATTGCACCGCTCCTCTTTCTTGCCATCGGCGGACCGGCAGTGGGCTTTCTGTATAAGTCCATCAATACCATGGATTCCATGGTGGGATACAAAAATGAAAAATATCTGTATTTTGGACGGTGTGCGGCAAAGCTGGACGATGTCGTCAATTACATACCGGCGAGAATCAGCGCATGGCTGATGATTCTTGCGTCTGCATGCGAGCGCATGAACTGGAAAAATGCAGAAAAAATTTACAAACGCGACCGTTACTGCCACGCCAGCCCAAATTCCGCGCAGACAGAAGCAGTTATGGCAGGGGCGCTGGAAGTACAGCTTGCCGGAGATGCCGTGTATTTCGGCAAAGTCGTAAAGAAACCAACGATCGGCGATGACATCCGCCCGGTCGAGGCGGAAGATATCAAAAGAGCAAATCATCTGATGTATCTGACCTCGTTCCTCGGACTGGTGTTCTTTGCGGGAATCCGCGCGTTCTTTTTATTTCTGTAAAAAGAGAAGATAGAAACACAACGGAAAAGAGAAAGGAAGGCATATGGTATGAGACAAAATCCACATGGAGGAGACATTTACACGAAAAAATGCAGAGTCGATTTTTCTGTGAATGTCAATCCTCTTGGAACTCCGGAAAGTGTGAAAGAGGCGGTGAGAAAGAGCGCGGAATCGGTGGAACAGTATCCTGACGCACTGTGCCGGGACCTGACCCGGGCACTGTCGGAAAAGGAGCAACTTCCAGAAGAAAATATCCTGTTTGCAAACGGCGCCGCGGAGCTTATTTTTGCCCTGACACAGGCTCTCCGCCCGAAAAAAGCGCTGATTGCAGCGCCGGGATTTGCAGAGTATGAAGCAGCACTTTCAGCGGCAGGGTGTTTTATCCGTATGTATCCGCTGCAAAAGGAAAAAGGCTTTCTTTTACAGGACGATTTCTGCGATGATCTGACCGACGATCTGGATCTTGTCTTTTTATGTAATCCAAATAATCCAACCGGCCTTACGATTCCGCAGGAGCTTCTTTTAAAGATCCTGGATAACTGCCGGGAGCGTAACATCTATCTGGTGCTGGATGAGTGTTTCATAGAATTTCTGCCGGAGCCGGAAAAAGTGACGATGCAGGGAAAACTGGACGAATATCCGAATCTGTTGATTCTGCGTGCGTTCACAAAGATTTACGCAATGCCGGGCCTGCGTCTTGGCTATCTGCTCTGCAGCGACGAGGATCTGCTGGATCGGATCAGCCGCAGCATGCAGTCGTGGAATGTTTCGATTCCGGCGCAGATGGCAGGCCTTGCCGCCCTGAACGAGGATGCTTACGTCAAAGAAGCACGGGAACTGATCGGAAAAGAACGCGCCTGGATGAAAGCAGAACTGGAAAAAGCAGGTCTTACCGTATGGGATTCCTGTGCAAATTATCTGTTCTTTGAGGGACCGAAAGGACTTGCCGCACGGCTGGAAAAAGGCGGCATTCTGATCCGCGACTGTTCCAACTACCCGGGCCTTGCCGACGGATATTACCGTGCAGCCGTACGCACACATGAAGAAAACCAGATTCTGACAGAAGCCGTTTCACAGATTCTGCAGTGGTTTTAGGAGGAAAAACGATGGCGAAAGTAATTATGATACAGGGAACGATGTCAAATGCGGGAAAAAGTCTGCTTGCGGCGGGCTTATGCCGGATTTTCCATCAGGACGGATACCGTGTGGCGCCGTTCAAATCACAGAATATGGCGCTGAATTCGTTTATTACGAGAGAAGGCCTTGAGATGGGACGTGCACAGGTCATGCAGGCGGAAGCGGCCGGGATCGAACCGTCCGTTTTGATGAACCCGATTCTGTTAAAGCCGACGAATGACACCGGTTCGCAGGTGATTGTAAACGGTGAGGTACTGGGAAACATGAGTGCGCGGGAATATTTTTCCCACAAAAAAGAGCTGATCCCGGACATCATGAAAGCGTACCATGCACTGGAAGAACAGTATGATATCATTGTGATCGAGGGAGCCGGAAGTCCGGCGGAGATCAACCTGAAAGCCGATGATATCGTCAATATGGGAATGGCAAAGCTTGTGGATGCACCGGTGCTCCTCGTCGGAGATATTGACCGCGGCGGCGTTTTTGCTCAGCTTTACGGTACCGTAGAGCTTTTAGAGACGGATGAGCGCGACCGCATCAAGGGTCTGATTATCAACAAATTCCGCGGGGACAAAACCATCCTGGACCCGGGCGTTGTGATGCTGGAAGAAAAAACACACATCCCGGTGGTCGGCGTGGCGCCGTATCTCCACATCGAAGTGGAAGACGAGGACAGTCTGACCGAGCGATTCACCAGAAAAGAGGAGATCGGTCTCATTGACCTTGCGGTCATCCGTCTCCCGCGTATTTCAAACTTCACCGATTTCAACCCGTTCGAGCGGATCGAAGGCGTATCACTCCGCTACGTAAGCTCTGTCTCCGAACTGAAAAATCCGGATATGATTCTGCTTCCGGGAACGAAAAACACGATGGAGGATCTGCTCTGGATGCGTCAGAATGGTCTGGAAGCGGCCGTACTGAAGGCGGCTGCGGCCGGAAAAGTAATTTTCGGTGTCTGCGGCGGCTTCCAGATGCTCGGAGATACGCTGAGCGATCCGCTGCGTGTCGAAGCCGGCGGAACGATCAAAGGAATGGGACTCCTGCCGATGGATACCGTATTTGCCGGTGAGAAGACGAGAACCCGCGCGGAGGGCGCTTTTGGAAAAACAGAAGGCGTTCTTGCCGGGATCGAGGGAACCCGGATCGAGGGCTATGAAATCCATATGGGAGAAACAGTGCGGAAAGAAGGAACAGAAGCATTCACGTTCATCGATGATCAGAACCGTGCTGATTCGGATAAGCTGGACGGTGCACAGAAAGGAAATGTGTATGGTACGTATGTGCACGGCATTTTCGACAAAGAAGAAGTTGCCGAGCGGATCGTGGAAGCACTTGCAAAGAATAAGGGAATTGTCATGGAGCAGATTCACGGTGTCGATTACCAGACATTCAAAGAGACACAGTACGATATTCTCGCAGATGCGCTGCGCGAGCATCTCGACATGAAGAAGATTTATCAAATTCTGGAAGAAGGGGCATAAAGATGAAGATAGAACTGGAGCAGGTAAGCCCGCATGAGATTGAAAAGAGAAGCTTTGAAATTATCACGGAAGAATTAAACGGAAGAACGTTTCCAGAGGATCAGGAACTGGTTGTAAAGCGGTGTATCCACACAAGTGCGGATTTTGATTATGCGGATAATCTCTGCTTTTCGGAGCATGCGGTGGCAAAAGGCATCGAGGCGATCCGGGAGGGAGCCTGCATTGTGACGGATACGCAGATGGCAAGATCCGGCATCAACAAAAAGGTGCTTGCGCGCCACGGCGGTGAAGCGCTCTGCTTTATGTCAGACGAAGATGTTGCGGCAAGAGCAAAAGAAACCGGAAGCACCCGCGCGGCAGCCTGCATGGAAAAAGCGGCGGAGCTGGATAAAAAGCTGATTATTGCGGTTGGAAATGCGCCGACGGCACTGGTCCGCCTCTATGAACTGATCGGGGAAGGAAAAATAAAACCGGCGCTGATCATCGGAGTTCCGGTCGGCTTTGTCAATGTGGTACAGTCCAAAGAACTGATTATGCAGACCAATATCCCGTATATCGTGGCACGCGGACGAAAAGGCGGCAGCAATATCGCGGCGTGCATCTGCAACGCACTCCTGTATATGATGGATCAGGACCGCGGATATTAAAAATAGATGAAAAAACGGAAAGCAGAAGTCTTGACAGATTTCGAATCACCGTTTATACTATGGAACATGGAAAAAGGCTTGGAAGGGAACAAGTAGACGTACAAAAACGCGGACAGAAAGCAGCCGGCAGATGAGAGGCGCATGCAGGTTCTGTACGATTCGAATACATCCCGGAGTTGCGCACCGAATAAAACGGGCGGCAGAAGAACTATGATGCACGTTTTTAGTAGGCTGCGACGTAAGAGACGAACGTTACAGCGTCAGGGTATTCAGAGGTTTTGGATACCGACAAAGGCAGCTGCCGTGAGACAGCTGTGAAGTAAGGTGGTAACACGGGAGATACGGGCTCTCGTCCTTTGAATCGGAAAGGACGGGAGTCTTTTTGTATAAAAAACTTTGGTCCCAGACGGTAACACATACCCGAAAGTCAACCGAAAAAAGGAGAAAAACAAAATGCAGATTTATGACGAACTGATCGCCAGAGGCCTTCTGGCACAGGTAACCGACGAAGATGAAATCAGAGACCTGGTAAACAATGGAAAAGCAACGTTCTATATCGGATTCGACTGCACCGCAGACAGTCTGACCGCAGGTCACTTCATGGCACTGACCCTGATGAAACGGATGCAGATGGCAGGAAACAAACCGATCGCCCTGATCGGCGGCGGCACCACCATGATCGGTGACCCGTCCGGAAGAACCGATATGAGAAAAATGCTGACCCGCGAGGAGATCGACCACAACGCAGAGTGCTTCAAACGTCAGATGGAGCGTTTCATCGAGTTCGGCGAGGGAAAAGCTATGATGCTCAACAACGCAGACTGGCTGCTGAACCTGAACTATGTAGAACTGCTCCGTGAGGTAGGTGCATGCTTCAGCGTCAACAACATGCTCCGTGCAGAGTGCTACAAACAGCGTATGGAAAAAGGTCTTTCCTTCCTGGAGTTCAACTACATGATTATGCAGAGCTACGACTTCTATCACATGTTCCAGAAATACGGCTGCAATATGCAGTTCGGCGGCGATGACCAGTGGTCCAACATGCTGGGAGGAACCGAACTGATCCGCCGTAAACTTGGAAAAGATGCCTATGCAATGACCATCACCCTTCTGACCGACTCTCAGGGCAAGAAGATGGGTAAAACCGCAGGAAACGCTGTATGGCTTGACCCGAACAAGACCAGCCCGTTCGATTTCTACCAGTACTGGAGAAACGTGGATGATGCCGACGTCTTAAAATGTATCCGTATGCTGACCTTCCTGCCGCTGGAGCAGATCGACGAGATGGATTCCTGGGAAGGAAGCAAGCTGAACGAGGCAAAAGAGATCCTGGCCTATGAGCTGACCTCCATGGTACACGGCGAGGAAGAAGCAAAGAAAGCGCAGGAAGGCGCACGTGCCGTATTCTCTACCGGAAGCTCCGAGCATATGCCGACCAGTGAACTTTCTGCAGAGGATTTCACGGACGATAAAATCGATATCGTAACTCTTCTTGTCAAAGCAGAGCTTGCAAAGACCAGAAACGAAGGACGCCGTGCCGTAGAGCAGGGCGGTGTATCCGTAGACGGTGAGAAAATCACAGATCCGAAATATGCCGTAGAAAAAGCAGCCTTCGGCGAGGACGGTATCGTTCTGAAAAAAGGTAAGAAGAACTTCAGGAAAAATTTGCGTTAAATAATTAAGTGTGCTATTATAAAAGAATGGATTTCCGGAAGAAATTCCGGGACACACTGAATTATTTGGAGGACAAACAGTCATGGAAAAATATGGCGTAAACGAATTACGAAAGATGTTTCTTGAGTTCTTCGAGAGCAAAGGACATCTTGCTATGAAGAGTTTTTCGTTGATTCCACACAACGATAAAAGTCTTTTACTGATCAACTCCGGTATGGCTCCGCTGAAACCTTACTTCACAGGCGCAGAGATTCCGCCGAGAAGAAGAGTAACAACATGCCAGAAATGTATCCGTACCGGCGATATTGAAAATGTAGGAAAAACAGCCCGTCACGGCACCTTCTTTGAGATGCTCGGAAACTTTTCCTTCGGTGATTATTTCAAACACGAAGCAATCGCATGGTCCTGGGAGGTTTTTAACACAGGTAGTAGGGCTCGATCCGAATCGTCTGTACCCATCCATCTATCAGGACGATGATGAAGCATTTGATATCTGGAACAAAGAGATCGGCATCCCGGCAGACCGTATTTTCCGTTTTGGAAAAGAGGACAACTTCTGGGAGCATGGCGCAGGTCCGTGCGGTCCATGTTCAGAGATTTATTATGACCGCGGAGAAAAATACGGCTGCGGCAAACCGGGATGTACCGTTGGCTGCGAGTGTGACCGTTACATGGAAGTATGGAACAACGTATTCAGCCAGTTCAACAACGACGGCGAGGGCCACTACACCGACCTGATCCAGAAGAACATTGATACCGGTATGGGACTTGAGCGTTTGGCCGTTGTCGTACAGGATGTAGATTCCATCTTCGATGTCGACACCATTCAGGCACTCCGCAACAAAGTATGCGAAATCTCCGGAAAAGAGTATGATAAAGATCATGAGACCGATGTTTCCATCCGCCTTATCACAGACCATATCCGTTCCGCAACATTCATGATTTCCGATGGAATCATGCCGACCAACGAAGGAAGAGGCTACGTACTGCGCCGTCTGATCCGCCGTGCAGCACGTCATGGCCGTCTGCTTGGCATTGACGGACTGTTCCTTGCCCGCCTTTCCGCAAGCGTAATCGAAGGCTCCAAAGACGGATATCCGGAACTTGAAGAGAAAAAAGATTTCATCTTCAACGTTCTGAACAACGAGGAGACCCAGTTCAACAAAACCATCGACCAGGGACTTCATATCCTCTCCGAGCTCGAAGAAAAAATGCAGAGCGAAGGCAAAAAAGTTCTGGACGGACAGGATGCATTCAAACTGTACGATACCTACGGATTCCCGCTGGATCTGACCAAAGAGATCCTCGAGGAGAAGGGCTACGGCATCGACGAGGACGGTTTCCATGCAGCAATGGAAGAGCAGAGAGAGCGTGCAAGATCGAGCCGTGAAGTAACAAACTACATGGGTGCTGATGCAACCGTTTACGATGAGATCGACCCGTCCGTAACAACTGAGTTTACCGGATACGATCATCTGGAGGATACCTCCAAAGTAACCGTTCTGACGACAGAGACTGAGATTGCAGAATCTCTGATGGAAGGCCAGAAGGGAACCATTTTCGTAGAGAAAACTCCGTTCTACGCTACCATGGGCGGTCAGGAAGGCGACTGCGGTATCATCAAAGGAGCAAATGGTGTATTCGAAGTAGAAGATACCATCAAACTCCGCGGCGGAAAATACGGCCACGTCGGTGTCATGAAATCTGGTATGATTTCAAACGGCGAGGAAGTTACACTTCAGGTCAACGAAGAGGCAAGAAAAAATATCGAGAAGAACCACAGCGCAACACACCTTCTGCAGAAGGCATTAAAGACTGTTCTCGGTGCACACGTAGAGCAGAAAGGTTCTCTCGTAACCCCGACCAGACTCCGTTTCGACTTTGCCCACTTCCAGGCTATGACACCGGAAGAACTGGAAAAAGTTGAGAATCTGGTAAATGAAAAGATTCAGGAGCAGATCCCGGTTGTAACCGACATCATGGATACTGAGGAAGCAAAGAAATCCGGCGCGATGGCTCTGTTCGGTGAGAAATACGGCGACAAAGTACGTGTCGTTTCCATGGGAGACTTCTCCAAAGAGCTCTGCGGTGGTACCCATGTAAAGAATACCGCTGAAATCGGACTGTTCAAACTTGTTTCTGAGGCAGGCGTTGCAGCAGGTGTCCGCAGAATCGAAGCTCTGACCGGACCGTCTGTTACTGCATACTATAAAGCACAGGAAGAGAAAATACATGAGGCAGCAGCTCTCTTAAAGACAACACCGGCGGATCTCCTCGAGAAGATCGCTCATCTGCAGGCAGAGGCAAAAGCACTCCAGGCAGAGAATGAGTCCTTAAAGAGCAAACTGGCAAAAGAAGCGCTCGGCGATGTTATGGATAAAGTAACCGAAGTCAAAGGTGTAAAACTTCTCGCTGCATCCGTACCGGATGTCGATATGAACGGACTGCGTGACCTTGGCGACCAGCTGAAAGAAAAGCTGGGAAGCGGCGTTGTTGTTCTGGCATCTGCAAAGGACGGCAAAGTAAGCCTTCTTGCCATGGTAACCGATGATGCGATGAAGAAAGGTGCACATGCCGGAAAACTGATCAAAGAAGTGGCAGCCGTTGTCGGCGGCGGCGGCGGTGGACGTCCGAACATGGCACAGGCCGGCGGAAAGAATCCGGAGAAGATCGACGAAGCAGTTGCAAAAGCTGCTGAGGTACTGGAAGGCCAGATCGCATAACAATAAGCAGGAAAAACAGCACAAAATCCTGCCGCCTGCAGGGCAGAAAAAGGAGCCAGGCAGGCGGCAGGGAAAAATTTTGCAAAAAAATGAAAAAACTTGTTGACGTACGAGATTTTTCTGGTATAATAAGAACAGTGCAAAAAATACCCATACAGTTGTATTATGCACAATCTACAACTGGAGGGAGGTTAGGTGTGAGACTATGTCAAATGTAATCGTTAAAGAAAACGAAACGTTGGACAGCGCTTTACGCAGATTTAAGCGTAGCTGTGCAAAAGCTGGCATTCAGCAGGAGATTCGTAAAAGAGAGCATTACGAGAAACCAAGTGTTCGTCGTAAAAAGAAATCTGAAGCTGCCAGAAAACGTAAGTATAATTAATGTGCAAAAAATCCCCGGCGATCTGTTTTGCCGGGGATTTTTATACTTGTAACTTAAAGTCGCAGGTTTTGACAAAACAGCAAGGCGGTGACAAATGAGAATTTTGTACAAAATAGCAAACAAGCTGTTTCGTATCGTGAAAAAGATTCTGAAGCTGCTTACCAGCCGTATGGTCATTATCGGTGTTGCACTTCTTCTGGAATTTTGCTGGCTGGCCGGAATTATGATGCAGCTCAATGAAAAATCTGTCTACATCAACTATGCGGTCACGATCCTTTCCCTGATTGCAGTGCTTTCGATTATCAATAATCCGAAAATGAATCCCGGCTACAAACTGATGTGGGCAGTCTGTATCCTGGCGCTTCCGGTAACCGGAATCTGCCTGTACGGCATTCTCGGCCATTCCAGTGTGGCAAGAAAATTCCGTACACATTACGATACAGTTCTGCTTTCGCAGGGAGGCGTTCTTGGAGAGGAAGAAGAGACGCGTAAAAAGCTCGAGGAAGAAAATATCCTGGCAGCGGGGCAGTCTTCCTATCTGACCAATTATGCGCATTATCCTGTTTATGAAAACACAGAAACAGAGTATTACCCGCTGGGAGATGTATGGTTTGAGCACTTTATTGAGGAACTCAAAAAGGCAGAACACTACATTTTTATGGAATATTTCATCATCAGCGAGGGGTATCTGTGGGATACGGTCCTGGAGATTCTGAAGGAAAAAGCGGCCGCCGGTGTGGATGTGCGGGTGATTTACGATGATTTCGGCTGCGTGACGACACTGCCGTATCAGTATTATAAATCGCTGCAGCAGGTGGGCATTAAGTGTGCGGCGTTCAATCAGTTCCGACCGGTGCTGAATGTCATTTTAAATAACCGTGACCACCGGAAAATTGCCGTGATCGACGGTCATACGGCTTTCACGGGCGGCATTAATCTTGCGGACGAATACATTAACCGCAAGGAGCGGTTCGGCCACTGGAAGGATTCCGGAATCTGTCTGCATGGTGAGGCGGTATGGAGTTTTACGGTGATGTTTCTGCAGATGTGGAGCACAATCACCGGTATGGAATGCAATTTCGAATCATATCGGCCGGAGATCTATCACGAGGAAGCGTTTAAAAAAGACGGTTTTGTGCAGCCGTACGGCGATTCCCCGCTGGATGGAGAGACAGTAGGCGAGCATGTTTATCTGAACATTATTTCACAGGCGAAAAAATATCTTTATATTTTTACCCCGTATCTGATTCCGGACAACGAGACGCTGACCGCTCTCTGCATGGCGGCAAAGCGCGGAGTCGATGTGCGGATTGTAACGCCGGGCATCCCGGATAAGAAGATTGTCTATATTCTGACGCAGGCCAATTACGAGATCCTGCTGGAATCCGGCGTTCAGATTTACCAGTATACGCCGGGCTTTATCCATTCCAAGAGCTTTGTCTGTGATGATGAAGTTGCGACGGTCGGAACGATCAACATGGATTACCGGAGCATGTATCTGCATTTTGAGTGCGGTGTCTGGATGTACGGCAGCAGTGCGGTTGCCCAGGTAAAAGAGGATGCGCTGACCACGTTTGAACAGTGTGAGCAGATCAATATGGACTACTGCCGAAAGAAAAATTTTGCAGTCCGTGCACTCCGCGGTGCGCTGAAGTTTCTGGCACCGCTGCTGTAAACGGAACAGACAGCATAGTTCTGCGGTCGTCTGCATAGCCTGTAGGGAAGAAAGAGCAGATGTTTCGGGGGAATATGAAGAGAAGAACACGAAATATCGTCTGGAGCCTGCTGATGATCCTGGCGCTTCTTGCAGCGCCCTTGAAAGTGACTGCGGCAGAGCAGAATGGAGAATCTTCCGACAAGCAGCAGAACGAAACAACGGAACAGAAAACAGAAGAGACGGAGGAGACAGCACCGGAGATGACAACGGACCTTGGGCTGGCTTCGCCGTCTGTTCTTTTGATGGAGGCACAGACCGGAACTGTTCTGTACGAGAAAAATGCGTCGGAACAGCGAAGCCCGGCGAGCATCACAAAAATCATGACGCTGCTGCTGATTTTTGAAGAGCTCGAAAAAGGGACGCTCCAGCTGACCGACGAGGTGACGACGAGTGCACACGCCAGAAGTATGGGAGGGTCCCAGGTCTTTCTGGAAGAGGGCGAAAAGCAGACCGTTGAGACGATGATCAAGTGTATTGTCGTTGCTTCGGGAAACGATGCATCTGTAGCGATGGCAGAGCATATTGCGGGGACAGAAAGCGAGTTTGTCAGCCGGATGAACCAGAAAGCAAAAGAACTCGGCATGAACGACACGAAGTTTGAGGACTGCTGCGGCCTCACGGATTCCGACGGCCATTACACGACAGCGGCAGATGTGGCGAAAATGTCTCGGGAGCTGATCGAGCGCTTTCCGCAGATCCTGAACTATTCCTCTATCTGGATGGAAGAGATTACGCATGTCACACAGAAGGGAAGCAAACCATTCACCCTCACCAATACAAATAAGCTGATCCGCGGCTATGAGGGCTGTGTGGGACTGAAAACAGGAAGCACCTCGAAGGCGAAATACTGCGTTTCGGCAGTGGCGAAGAAAAATGATCTGACGATGCTGGCAGTCGTGATGGGAGCACCGGACTACAAGGTGCGGTTTGCAGATGCAGCGTCACTGTTCCAGTATGGGTTTTCGTCCTGCAGCATCTACATAGACCGGGAACGCGATCCCCTGCCGGAACTTTCGGTTGTTTACGGAAAGCAGGATACGGCAGAACTGGAATATGCGGAAGAATTCCGCTATCTTACGACGGGCGGGACGGTGATTGGTGAAGTGGAAAAAACGATGGAACTGCCGGAAGAGGTGCAGGCCCCTATCCAGAAAGGCGAGTGTGCCGGAAGAGTTGTTTACAAAGCAGACGGTGAGGAACTTGGTTCCGTTGCGATTTTATATGGAGCAGACGTGGCAAGAGCCGGCATGTGGGATCTGTTCGGATGTACGATGAAACAATATTTTTTTGGGACAGCATAAAGCCGGAGTATCATGCGCGAAAAGGAGAAAAACATGGCAAAGAAAAATTACTATGCGGTAAAACAGGGAAAGGTTCCGGGCATCTACCGGACATGGGATGCGTGCAAAGCGCAGGTACACGGTTATCCTGGCGCAATTTACAAGGGATTTGAGCGTCTGGAGGAGGCAGAGGCCTTTCTGGGCGGCGGTAAAATGCCGGAACCATTGCTGCGGGAAACAAAAGGAACGTATTTCGCTGCCCCGGAACGAAAGGCAGTACAGAGCACGGCAGCACCCGATCCTTCTTCTTGGGACTGGGAACACCTGATTCTGGCGGAAAAACCATGCGAAGACCCGGAATACGCCGGTGTCGGCAGGAGCGCCGTCGCATACGTGGATGGAAGCTATCAGCATGCGCTCGGAAAGTTCTCCTGCGGTGTGGTCCTCTTCCTGGACGGAAAAGAGCTGAATCTTGCAGAAGAATACAGCGATCCGGATCTCGTCTCCATGCGGAATGTGGCAGGCGAGATCAAGGGCGCAGAGCTGGCCATGGCTTACTGCCTGACACATGATATTCCGGAGCTGGCCATCTATCACGATTACCAGGGAATCGCAAGCTGGTGTACGAGAGAATGGCAGGCGAAAAAACAGGGAACCATCGATTACCGGAATTTTTACGATCTGGCATCGGCCAAAGTTGCGATCCGCTTCTGCAAAGTAAAGGGCCACACCGGCGTCACCTACAACGAAAAAGCCGATCAGCTGGCAAAACAGGCACTGGGCTTATAAACAGCAGGGAAAACGGGTTGTCATACACCGAAAAATCAAGTATAATGAACGGTATGAGAAAATTTACAACGACCTATTACAAACTTTCGTCAAACGGAAAATTTCCGGAAGGAAACGGTTTTCGTCTGGCGTTTATCAGTGATCTCCACAATATGGAGTTCGGCCCGGACAACACGGTGTTAAAGGCAGTCATCGATGAGGCGGCTCCGGATCTTGTCATCATCGGCGGAGACCAGATTGTGGCAAAGCCGGGGGAGAACCTCGACCCGGGTCTGAGTTTCGCGGAACGTCTTGCGGAGGAATACCAGGTAATCTATGGCTGCGGAAACCACGAATACCGTCTGAAGCTGTACCCGGAACAGTACGGCGATCTGTATGAAAAGCTCCGGGAGCGCCTGAAAAAGGCAGGAATCTGCTATCTGGAAAATGAGACGGCGGATCTTACCATCAGCGGCTGTCCGGTCCGGATCTACGGCTATGCCATGGACCGCACTTATTACAACCGCTTTTACCGCGGACCGCTGCCGGTTTCGGAACTGACGGACCACCTTGGAAAACCGGATCCGGCGCGCTACGGCATTCTGCTGGCGCATCACCCTGCCTACCGCAGCTCCTATGCATCATATGGAGCCGATCTGACGCTTTCCGGCCATTATCACGGCGGCGTGGTGGGCCTTGGCGCGCACCGGGGGCTTGTGACGCCGGATTTCCGCCTTTTTTCGAAAAACTGCCGCGGGCTGTTCCTGACGGGCGGCACCTGCCAGATCATCAGTGCAGGAACGGGCGAACATACCATTCCGGTCCGCATCTGGAACAGAAGAGAATTGATTATTACAGATATCGGGAAACCGTAAGGGAGAACAGAGCACATGGCGATACCAGTAAAGCTTCCGGTGTTTGAAGGACCGCTGGACCTTCTTCTTCACCTGATCGATAAAAACAAAATAGATATTTACGATATCCCCATTGTAGAGATTACGGACCAGTATCTGGAATACATTCATCAGATGGAGCGGGAAGACCTCGACATCATGAGCGAGTTCATGGTCATGGCGGCGACGCTTCTGGATATCAAATGCCGCATGCTGCTTCCGAAAGAAGTGAATGAGGAAGGCGAGGAAGAGGACCCGAGAGCCGAGCTGGTGCAGCAGCTTTTAGAGTACAAAATGTACAAGTACATGTCGTACGAGCTGCGTGACCGCATGAACGAGGCGAGCCGTTCCGTGTACAAGGAACCGACGTTTCCAAGAGAAGTGCTGGAGTACAGGACGCCGGTCGACACCTCCGAGCTCCTTTCGCAGATTTCTCTCGCGAAGCTCCATACGATCTATAAAATGATTTTAAAGCGCCAGGAGGACAAGATCGACCCGATCCGAAGCAAGTTCGGAAAGATCGAAAAAGAAGAGGTCAGCCTGCCGGACAAGATGACGTATGTCGAGCAGTTTGCTGTTAAAAAACGCCGCTTCAGCTTCCGCGACCTTTTGGAATCCCAGCCGGGCAAGGTGCATGTGATTGTCACCTTCCTTGCAATCCTGGAGCTGATGAAAACCGGCAAAATCCGGATCAGCCAGGAGGAGCTTTTCGGGGATATCCTGATTGAATCCCTGGAGGATGAAGACACCGTAGTTGTGCCGTATACAGACGAGACAGACAGTGAGGACAAGACAGATGGAAGAACAGAACAGGAATAAAGAAACTGCCCCGGGTGAGGCAAGACGCCCCTCTTCGGTCGAGGAGGCGGAAGCAGCCATCGAGGCAGTCCTTTTTGCGATGGGAGATTCCGTGGAGCTGGGAAGGATTGCAAAAGCGATCGGCCATGACACGGAGACGACCCGTAGGATTCTGAACCATATGATGGAAAAATATAATACGAAAGACCGCGGCATCCACATCGTGGAGCTTGAAAATGCGTATCAGATGTGCACGAAACAGGAATATTATGATTATCTTGTCAACATCGCCATGCAGCCGAAGAAGGCGGTTCTGACCGACGTCATGATGGAGACCCTCTCGATCATTGCCTACAAGCAGCCGGTCACGAAGCAGGAGATCGACAAGATCCGCGGCGTCAAGAGCGATCACGCGGTCAACAAACTGGTGGAGTACAATCTGGTGCAGGAGCTTGGCCGCCTCGACGCGCCGGGCCGCCCGATTGTGTTCGGCACGACCGAAGAATTCCTGCGGAACTTCGGCGTCGATTCCACCGACAATCTGCCGGAGATCAGTCCGGTCAAGATGGAGGACTTCCGTGCAGAAGTGGAAGAGGAAATGCAGATCAAGCTGGATGTCTGATCCGGCAGGAGAAAAAAGAAGGGAGATACCGATATGCCTACTACGTACGCACACGACAGGTTCGGAAGAGAAGTCTATGAACAGCTTCCGGCAAATTTGAAAAAGATCATTCGAGAAAACAAAAAATTGTATCTGATCGGACTGCACGGGCCGGACATCTTCTTTTATTACCATCCGTTCTCGAAAAACCGTGTGTCTGATTACGGAACGTTTCTGCATGAGCAGACGGCTTCCGTTCTGTTCGAGGATGAGGTGAAAAAGTATCAGCAGAGCCCGTCAGAGGCGATGGAAGCGTATCTGTTAGGCTTTGCCTGCCATTACCTTCTCGATTCGACGTGTCATCCGTATATCGGGAAATTTGTGGATCACACTGGAATTTCCCATGCAAAGATTGAGACGAGCCTTGACCAGTACTTTATGCTGGAGGACGGCCTCGATCCGCTCGTATACCGTCCGGCATCGCCGATCTGCCCGCACACCGACGGCAACAAGGTCATCCACCGCTGTTTTCCGGAAATCGGGGAAACAGAAATTGTCGAATGCCTGAAGGGCATGAAGCTCTGGACGAGAATCACGATCTGCCGCAGCAGTGCGGTAAGAAGCCTTCTTCTTGGAGCGATGAAACTGGTCGGCTGCTACGATTCGATGGGCGGCCGTGTGATGCCTGGAAGGCCGCAGAAGGAATGCGAAGCGGGCACACGGAATCTTGTCCACCTGTACGAAAGAGCGCTTGCAGAGGCGCCGCAGGAGCTTGTAAAGCTGGATGAAGTGCTCCATGGAAACGGAACGCTTTCCCCGCGCTTTGACCACAATTTTGATTAAAACAGACTTTTGAGAGCAACAGTAAGAACAGAAAAATCCCGGCAGGAATCTTTCCTAAGAATTCCTGACCGGGATCTTTTTTACCCGAAAGCAGATCTTTAATTTGATTTTACTTCACGCCACAGCTGGTTGTAAACCTCATCGGCATCATCGCCAAGATACGTAAAAGTTTCGCACCGTGCAAGCGTTTCCTCATCCGGGAAGGCGATTTCACTGTTTCGGATATCGTCATCCTCAATCAGTTCACGCGCCGCATCATTCGGCGTAGAGTAGGTAATATACTTAAAGTTTTTCAGTGCGATGTCCGGCCGGCAGAGGAAATTCAGGAATTTCTCTGCGTTCTCGACATGCTGCGCATCTTTTGGAATGCACCAGGAATCGATCCAGACGTTGGAGCCTTCTTTTGGAACAACGTATTCCAGATCCGGGTTTTCACGCTTCGTGTAGATAGCTTCACCGGAGTAAATAACGCCGATAGCCGCCTCATTTCCGATCATCTTGTCACGCACCTGATCCACAACGTACGCCTGCACGAGAGGTTTCTGTGTCACAAGCAGATCCTTCGCCTCCGTCAGCTCCTTGATATTGGTGGAGTTTAAGGAGTATCCCAGATCCTTTAAAGCAACAGCAAACGCATCGCGCACGCTGTCCTGCATCAGAATGCTGTCGCGGTAATTGGTATCCCACAGAACAGACCAGGAGTCGATCGGCTCGGTTACCATTTTTTTGTTGTACAGAATACCAACTGTTCCCCAGCAGTACGGGATCGAGTAGAGATTGCCCGGGTCGAACTGCTCGGAAGTCTCGTAGTACATATCTCCAATGTTGGAAGCGTTCGGAATATGGTCAAAGTTGATCGGCTGCAGCAGATCGTTCTGGATCATCTTCTGAATCATATAGTCGGACGGGCAGACAAGATCGTAGGAAATCGCACCGGATTTGATCTTCGGATACATGATTTCGTTCGTCTCATACTCCTCGTAAACAACGTGGATACCGGTTTCTTCCTCAAAGATATCGATGACATCAGAATCCATATATTCGCCCCAGTTGTACACAATCAGCTGCTGGGAGCCGCCGGCTGAAGCATTCTGGCTTCCGTAGTAAATACCGCCGCCGCCGATGACAAGCACCATGGCGATCGGAAGAATCCGGCGGAAGACCACCCGTTTCGTGATGCGGAAACGGATGCCCTTCTTCGCCATAGCCTCGCGCTCTTTTGCCTCCTCTTTTTCTTCCTTCGGAGAAGGATTCACATTCACAAGGAGCAGCAGAAGCAGTACGGTGACAAAAAGAATCGTGGAGAGCGAGTACATCTCCGGCTTGATTCCCTTGCGGACTTCGGCATAAATCTTTGTGGAGAGCGTATCAACGCCCGGTCCCTTGGTGAAGTAGGTGATAACGAAATCATCGAGGGACATCGTAAAGGAGAGCAGAAAGCCCGAAACAACGCCCGGCATGATGTCCGGGAAGATAACTTTCCAGAATGCATGCAGCGGAGAGGCACCAAGATCGAGAGCTGCCTCGTACGTCGATTTGTTCGTCTGCTTTAATTTCGGCATAACGCTCAAGATAACGTAAGGAACATTGAACGTAATATGTGCCATCAGAATGGTACCGAATCCAAGCTGAATGCGGCAGATGATAAAGAGCAGCATCAGCGAGATACCCATGACGATCTCACCGTTCAGCATCGGAATATTGGTGATGCCCATGAAAACCGTCCGGCTCTTTTTCGACATGCTGTTGATGCCGATGCACGCAAGCGTTCCAAGCACAGTCGCAATCGCAGAGGCAAGAAGCGCGATGATCAGGGTCGTATACAGCGCATTCATGATCTCTGTATTGGCAAACAGTGAGCGGTACCAGTGCAGGGTGAAGCCGCCCCATTTGGCACGCGTTTTTGAAGCATTAAAGGAGAGCACCACAAGGGTGACAATCGGCGCATACAGAAGAATAAAAATGAGCGCCATGTAAATTTTTTCCAGTTTCTTTCTCAAAATGCCGTTCCCTCCCCGTCTTTATCGTATTTATTCATCAGAACCATCGACAGGATGATGAAGATCATCAGGACTGTGGAGAGTGCACTTCCGGCATTCCAGTTGTTGGTCTGTTTGAACTCCTGCTCGATGACGTTTCCGATCAGAAGGATCTTGCTTCCGCCGAGCAGGTCGGAAATAACAAAGGTTGTAAGCGCCGGGATGAATACCATGGTAATACCGCTTACGATACCCGGCGTGGTGAGCGGCAGCGTTACTTTCAGAAACGTCTGCACACTGTTTGCTCCGAGGTCCCTTGCTGCGTTGATGACATCACGGTCGATCTTAATCAGAACATTGTAGATCGGCAGAACCATAAACGGCAGGAAGTTGTACACCATACCGAGAATGATCGCTCCCGGCGTATTGATGATGGAAATGCCGGGCAGATGGAAAAACGCGAGGATGCTGTTGATGACGCCGTTTTTCTCAAGCAGTGTCTGCCATGCAAGCGTACGGAGCAGAAAATTCATCCACATCGGGAGAATGAAGATCAGCACGATAAAGCTGGTCTGATTGACATTCCGGTTTGCCAGAATCATGGCAAGCGGATAGGCAAGCAAAAGACAGAGCGCGGTGCTAAGAAGCGACAGCCACAGCGCCAGGCCGAGTGCCTTGATGTTTTCCTTCGTCGCAACGTAGGCGAAATTCGAAAGGGTAAAGCCGCCTTCTTCCCCGGTGAACGCATAGTAGAGAATCAGGATCAGCGGAATGATGATGAAACCGGCAGCCCAGACGGCATACGGTGCTGCCAGCCATTTCTTTAATTTATTACTCTTCAATGGCTGCCGCCTCCTCATCTTCGGATTCCGGTTTGTTCATAATCTGGATATCAAACGGATCGACGTGAATGCCGACTTCCTGTCCGACCGGGAACAGATCGGTGGAGTGAACGAGAAGTTCGAAGCCGTTGACGGCGACTTCCATCTCGTAGTGGACGCCTTTGAAGATCAGGTGCGTCACACGTCCATGGATTGTGCCTTCCTCCGGTTTTACGAGGTCGATATCCTCCGGACGGATTACAACATCGACCGGCTTGTTTTTGCCGAATCCGACATCGACGCACTCGAATTTCGCGCCGAGAATCTCGACGAGGCGGTCCTCAATCATAATACCGTCAAGAATGTTGCTGTCGCCGATGAAGTCTGCAACGAATGCGTTCTGCGGCTCATTGTAAATATCCTCCGGTGTACCGATCTGCTGGATATATCCCTGGTTCATGACAACGATCGTGTCGGACATCGTAAGGGCTTCTTCCTGATCGTGGGTAACATAGACGAAAGTGATGCCAAGCTCGTTTTTCAGGCGGATCAGCTCGTACTGCATATCCTGTCGGAGCTTTAAGTCGAGCGCACCGAGCGGCTCATCAAGAAGCAGAACCTTCGGCTCGTTGACAATTGCGCGCGCAATAGCGATTCGCTGCTGCTGGCCGCCGGAGAGAAGCGCCGGGGAGCGGTTCTCGTATCCCTCGAGGTTGACGAGTTTTAAGGCGTATTTGATTTTGTCATCGATATATGCTTTGGATTTTCCCTTGATTTTCAGCCCAAAAGCGATGTTTTCCGCAATTGTCATATGCGTGAAAAGAGCATATTTCTGGAACACCGTATTTAACTGGCGTTTGTTCGGCGGAAGCTGGGTGATATCCTGTCCGTTAAATAAAACCTTTCCGGCATCCGGCGTCTCAAAACCGCCGAGAATACGTAAAGTCGTTGTTTTTCCGCAGCCGCTCGGGCCAAGGAGAGTAAGAAATTCGTTTTCACGGATATAAAGATTCAGATCATCCAGAATGGTAACTCCGTCGTACGATTTTGTGATGTTGACCAGATCAAGTAATTTGGTACTCATGTGTAAAATGCTCCTTTCGGGTCGTTTATTTTGGAGCACCGTTTTTCGTGAAAATCACGCGGTGCGGAAATCTAAAAATAAGGCGGTGAACTGATCCAGAGAATGACAGTGGGCGTTTTGCCCGGGTTTTCCAGATAGTGGTTACAGGAGGCGGGGTAGTAAAAGCTTTCGCCTTTTTTCGCCTTATGGCACTCGTCCCCGAGATGAATGAGGACACGGCCGGAAAGTACGTAGCCGAATTCCTCGCCTTCATGCGGCGAATCTACTTCGGTACAGGCGCCGCTCTGCAGTGTCAGCCGGATCGGTTCCATTCGGTTTTTCTGTGCGTTCGGAACGATCCATGCGATCTCGTTGCCCTGCGATTCGTCGGTCTTTACAAAGTAATCTTCCTCACAGAAGACGATCTGGTTATCCTGCTCTTCGCCGAAAAACGTTTTCAGATCCGTTCCAAGGCAGGTAAGAACATCCACCAGCGTGGCGATCGAGGGAGAAGTCACATCGTTTTCGAGCTGGGAGATAAATCCCTTTGACAGCTCGCTGCGATTCGCCAGTTCTTCCTGTGTCAGGCCCTTGCGCATGCGCAGTTCCCTGATTTTCTTTCCGATTTCCATAAAAAATCCTTTCTGTATCCAAAGTCTTACCGGGATCTCTTTTTGAAACAAGGATTCTCAGGAAATCTCAGTAAAAATAAACAAAAAGTTTAGTAATTCTATACAACCACGGGAAATTATACAGGATATGAACCGTGCTGTCAATAACTTTGTGAAATTTTACCATGATTTTACAGGGAACCTCATATAATGAAGAAGAAGCAGACAAAAACCGGCCCCAAAAGCGTGACCGGCTTTTCCATTTTAAAGATTTATCTGCAGGAAAAACAACAAAAGGAGGATTGGATTTTGAACAGAAAAAGAAGAAACAGGGCGGGATTTTTTCTGGGAATCCTGCTTCTGCTTTTTGGAAGTATGCCTGCAGCCGCCGCCAGGCAGGAGAGTGAGCCGAATCAGCTGTTTGCAACTGCGGCATGCCTGATGGACGGCGATACCGGCCGTGTGCTCTTTGGAAAACGCGAAACGGATCCGATGGCGATGGCGAGCACGACCAAAATTATGACGTGTATTCTGGCGCTGGAAAACGGCGGAGAGCAGGCAGTTGCGACAGCATCCGCCCAGGCGGCAGCGGCACCGAAAGTCCATCTCGGTGTGTACGAGGGCGAGCAGTTTCTGCTTGGCGATCTATTATATTCCCTGATGCTGGAATCACACAACGATGCGGCGGTGATGATCGCGGAGACCATCAGCGGAAGCATAGAGGGTTTTGCCGCGCTTATGAACGAAAAAGCCGCTGTAATCGGCTGTACGGATACACATTTTGTGACCCCAAACGGTCTTGATGCTTCCGATGCAGGCGGGGACCACCATACGACCGCGGCTGATCTGGCGCGGATCATGCGCTACTGTATTAAAACTTCACCGAAAGCCACCGAATTTCTTGCCGTGACGCAGACGAGATCCTATACGTTCTGGGATCTCGAAAAGAAAAATATGTTCAACTGCTGCAACCATAATGCCCTGCTGGACCAGATGGAGGGAGCAATTTCCGGAAAAACCGGCTTTACGGCAAAAGCGGGCTACTGCTATACCGGCGCGCTGGAACGGGATGGGAAGTGTCTGATTGTAACATTGCTTGCGTGTGGCTGGCCCAATCACAAAAATTATAAATGGACGGATGCAGCGAAACTTTTAAATTACGGACTGGAATCGTATACGTACCGGGATGTGCTGGACCATAGCTGGAAGCCGGGACGGATAGAAGTAACAGACGGTGTTTATGACGGCCTGCTGCAGACGAAGAGCAGCGCCAGTCTTGGCCTTGTAAGCCCGGCGCTTGACCCGGCGCGGTCGCTTCCTGTTCTCTTAAAAGAGACAGAAATACCGAAAAAAGACATTTTTTTACCGGAGCTCATCGAAGCCCCGGTAAAGAAAGGAGAAAAGGTCGGTTCGGTGACGTACTCGATTGACGGAATGCTTCTCGCGGAATATCCCGTCTACGCCGCCGAAACGATCGAAAAAATTGATTATGGATGGTGCATGGAACAGGTCGCGGAGCGCCTTTTCTGTCACGCCTCTGTGTGAGTCACCTTTGCGAGAGTTTCCTTCGAAAGAATTTTCCAGATATTGCAGAGAAACAGCGTAACGGCAGTGACAACGGAGCAGACATCTGCGATCGGTTCCGCATAGTAAACGCCCATAACGCCGAAGAAATGCGGCAGAATGAGTGCAAGCGGGATCAGAAGAATGACTTTCCGGAGCAGTGCGATAAAAAGAGAAATCTTCGCCTGGCCAAGACCGAGAAAGGAACTCTGTACGCCGCTCTGCAAGCCGAAAATTGCCATGCCGGCAATGTAGACCGGAAGCACTTTTACCACAATAGCAATCAGCTCCGGATCCGTGGTGAAAAGACCGGCGAAAAGAGCCGGGCGGAGCATTGCAAACACAACGTAGACGAAAGTGGCGGTAAACGTGATAGCGATCATGCGCCGGATCGTCTGGCGGACGCGGTCAAACTGACCGGCACCAAAATTGTAGCTGATGATCGGCTGCACACCGTTTGTGAAGCCGTTGACCGGCACAAAAATGAGCTGCAGCACCGACTGGAGAATGGTCATCGAGCCGACGTAGAGGTCGCCGCCGTACGTCTGCAGTCCGTGGTTCATGACGATGGTAATGGCGCTTTCTGTTGCCGACATAATAAACGGCGAGATGCCGAGCGCCATGACAGAGCCTAAAATAGCAAAATCCGGCTTCATCGTGCGCAGGGAAAGGCGGATGCCTGATTTTTTTCGAAGTAAGGAACCGCAGAACCCATGCGGCACTCAATGCCTGGGAGAGAACGGTAGCGAGTGCGGCACCGGAAACACCCATGTGAAGAACGAAGATGAAAACCGGGTCAAGGCCGATGTTGACAACCGCGCCGATGAGGACAGAGCACATCGCTGTGCGGGCATGTCCCTGGCAGCTGATAAAGGTATTCAGTCCGACAGCCAGTTCAACAAATACCGTTCCGACAAGATAAATCGAAATATACGTGGAAGCATATCCAATCGTGTTGTCACTTGCGCCGAAGAGATACAGAAGCGGTGTCTGAAAGACAAAGAAAAATGCCATCAGAAGCACGGAAAAAAATGAGCAGCAGGGAAGTAGAACTTCCGAGGATCTTTTCTGCACGTTCCCGGTTTTTACTGTCCGAGTGCGATTGCAGCAAGGGGGGCACCGCCTCCGCTTGCAAATCCGGCGAATGCGGAGATGATGGTGATAATCGGAAATGTGACGCCGACACCGGTAAGCGCTAAAGAACCGACATCGGGAATCCGGCCGATATAGATGCGGTCTACAATGTTATAAAGTACATTTACAATCTGTGCGAGGACAGAGGGAAGGGCCAGCTCGAGCATCAGTTTCCCAAATTTTTTCGGTGCCGAGACGACCGTCTTGCTTGGTCTGCATGGAAAAGCCTCCTGATTTTTTTGATGATGAATCGCATATTTTTCTGCGTCCTTTTCGTGGACATTGCTTCTATTATAACTTTTCAAGAGCAATCCTGCAAGAAAAAAACGAAAAACTTGAGGATCCATTGTGAAAGTCTACAGGCTTTTCCCGGAAACGGGAAACAGGGTGTACGAAAGGAAAAAAATATGGTACGCTATAGAGCAGCACGAAAGTGGTTTCGTGAAAAAAAATAGAAAACAGTGTAAATAGATGGAGGAAAATCATATGCGAAATCTGTTAGTAGCGCAGTCCGGCGGCCCGACCGCGGCAATCAATGCAACGGTGGCAGGAGTTGTCTCCTGCGCAGTGCTGTCTGGAAAAGTAGATCATATTTATGGTGCAGTAAATGGAATTGAAGGCGTGCTCGCAGAAAAATTTCTTGACCTTGGGAAAAAACTGGATTCAGCAGAAAAAATCTCACTTCTAATGCAGACACCGGCGGCAGCGCTTGGTTCCTGCCGTTACAAACTGGGGGACCCGAAAGAGAATACAGAGGATTTTGAAGAGATTCTCCGGATTTTTCGCAGACATGAAATCCGTTACTTTATCTATATCGGCGGAAATGATTCGATGGATACCGTAAACAAGCTGTCAAAATACTGCAAAGAGAACGGTGTGGAGGATGTGTTTGTTGTCGGCGCACCAAAGACGATCGACAACGACCTCGTCGGAACGGATCACTGCCCGGGCTTTGGCTCCGCGGCAAAATATCTGGCAGCAACCTTTGCCGAGCTGGAAAGAGACTGCCACGTCTATGAGAAAAAGGCAGTTACGATCGTGGAGGTTATGGGAAGAAATGCCGGATGGCTGACTGCAGCGTCTGCTCTGTCCCGCGTCAACGGCGGAGAGGGACCGAATTTGATTTATCTCTGCGAGCCGGCGTTTGACACCGAGCAGTTTTTAAAAGATGTGCAGGAAAAACTGGAACAGAAGGACAGCGTTCTGGTTGCAATCAGCGAGGGCATTCACGACAGCGAGGGCCGCTACGTGTCCGAGCAGGTGCAGAGTGATGCACAGGATCAGTTCGGCCACAGCTACATCGCAGGCTCCGCCAAGGTGCTCGAGGAGCTGGTGCGTGACCGCATCGGCTGTAAGGTAAGATCCATTGAGCTGAACCTGATGCAGCGGTGCGCGGCCCATCTTGCGAGTGCGACCGATCTTGAAGAGTCCCGTATGCTCGGCATGAAAGCCTGCCAGTGCGCACTCGAAAAGCAGGGAGGACAGATGGCATCGATCCGGAGAATTTCTGCCGATCCTTACCGCGTGGAGTACACATCCGTTCCGGTATCGGAAGTGGCAAACAAAGAAAAGAAAGTACCGCTTCCCTGGATTACAGAGGACGGCCACGATGTGACAGAAGAGATGATGGCGTATCTCCGCCCGCTGATCCTCGGCGAACCGGCCATGCAGTACGAGAATGGAATTCCGGTTCACATTGAACTGTATTAAGCAGAATAAAACCGTGTAAGAAAAGCTGCCGATAGGCGGCTTTTTTTATGCGGTGCGGAAAAAAAACAGAATTTTTTGGAAAAGAACGGGTCGGGAAAAATTAAGTTTGACCTTCTATTTATAATAGGTAAAATCTGAAATTTTTCTGTCTATTTTCTGTCAAAAAGGTGAGAAAAAGTATTGAAAAAAAACGAAAAAACAGATATGATAGACTTGTATAAAATTTGTTTAAAATTTTATAATGAAAATAGAAAGATGGAGGTTTGAAGAATGAGTAACACAGCACAAAGTTTAGCGAGCACAAGAATCGCCTCTTTGCTGGATGAAAACAGCTTTGTGGAAATCGGCGGACAGGTTACTGCCAGAAGCACAGATTTCAACATGGCCGGCATGGAGACACCATCCGATGGTGTAATTACTGGTTACGGTGTGATCAACGGCAGCCTGGTATACGTATACAGCCAGGATGCGTCTGTGATGGGCGGTACCATCGGCGAAATGCATGCAAAAAAAATCGCGAGACTGTATGAGTTTGCACAGAAAACAGGTGCTCCGGTCATCGGACTGGTAGACTGTGCCGGTATGCGTCTGCAGGAGGCAACTGATGCTCTGAACGGTTTCGGCGAAATCTATATGGCGCAGGCAATGGCATCCGGCGTGATTCCACAGATCACGGCAGTATTTGGCACATGCGGCGGCGGTATGGCACTCATCCCGGCTATGACAGACTTCACGTTCATGGAGTCTAAAAACGGAAAACTTTTCGTAAACTCCCCGAACGCACTGGACGGAAACCACGTATCCAAATGTGATACCGCATCCGCAGATTTCCAGGGCGAAGAAGCAGGTCTTGTTGACTTTGCTGGAACCGAGGAAGAAATCCTCGGACAGATCAGAAACCTGGTATCTATGCTTCCGGCAAACAACGAGGACGAAGCATACACCGAGTGCGAGGATGATCTGAACCGTGCATGTGCAGACCTTGCAAACTGCGCAGGCGATACCGGAATCCTTCTTTCCCAGCTCAGCGACAACGGCATCTATTTTGAGACCAAAGCCGCTTACGGAAAAGATGTTGTAACCGCATTCATCCAGTTAAACGGAGCAACCGTAGGAGCAGTTGCAAACCGCTCTGAAATCTACGGCGAGGACGGAACTGTAAAAGAGAAAATGGATGGAACCTTAAGCGCAAGAGGAGCCAAAAAAGCAGCAGATTTCGTAAACTTCTGCGATGCTTTCTGCATCCCGGTACTTACCATCACAAACGTAACCGGATTCAAGGCAACCAAATGCTCTGAGAGAACCATGGCTAAGAACGCAGCAGCCCTGACCGCAGCTTTCGCAAACGCAACCGTTCCGAAAGTAAACGTTGTTGTCGGCAAAGCATACGGAAGCGCATACGTTGTCATGAACAGCAAATCCATCGGAGCAGACATGGTATTTGCATGGCCGAACGCAGAAATCGGAATGATGGATGCAAAATCTGCAGCAAAGATCATGTACGAAGGATCTGACGCTGCTACCATCAACGAGAAAGCAGCTGAATATGCAACCCTTCAGAACAATGTAACTTCCGCAGCCAGAAGAGGCTATGTGGACACCATCATCGAGCCGGAAGACACCAGAAAATATGTTATCGGCGCATTCGAGATGCTGTATACCAAGAGAGAAGACAGACCGGACAGAAAACACGGAACAGTCTAAGGAAGGTGGCATACGATGAGAAAGAACTGGAAAAAATTAGTAAGTCTCGTCCTTACCGCAGCCTGCACCATGGTTGTGACCGTAGCTCCTGTTTTTGCGGATGCGGCATCTACACCGGCTTATTCACCGGTTGAGGCGTCTACTGTAGATTCTCTGCTCTCCTCCAGTGCTCAGTGGGTAGGACAGAGCCTGATGACCTACAGCGATGACGATCTTGCCAATATGGAAGCTTCCGACCAGCAGTTCTATGCAAGAGCAGCTGAGGCATGGGAAGAGGCAAAGGCTGACCTCGGAGAGGTAAAAAGCCTGGAAGACGGTACTCTCGAAGTAGACGGAGATTTTGTAACCTGCACAATTCCGGGTGAATTTGAAAAAAATCCTGGTATTGTCCGCGTATTCTGGAACATCAGCACCGGAACACCGGTTCCGACCGACCTCACCATCACCGTTGAGGAGTCAAAGGGCGTTCTGATCGGCCAGGCCGGCATGAACACCATCATCGGAATCGGCACCGTATTTGTTATGCTGATTTTCCTGATTTTCGTTATTTCTTCGTTTGATTACATTTTGGGAGACAAGAAGAAGAAAAAAGCACCGGCAGCACCTGTACAGGAAGCACCGAAGGCTGTCGCAGCACCGGTTGTTGAAGAGACAGTACCGGAAGCAGACGATATGGAGCTGCAGGCTGTTATTACAGCTGCAATCGCCATGTATGAAGAGGATATGGCTTCTGCATCCGGAGATGCTTATGTTGCACGTCCGATCCGCAGAAAAGGCAAAAGAGCTTAAGGAGGAAATTTTCAATGAAAAACTACACCATTACCGTAAACGGAAATGTATATAACGTAACTGTAGAAGAAGGAACCACAGCAGGCGCAGCTCCAACAGTCAGCGCAGCAAAAGCAGCTCCGGCACCAAAAGCAGCACCGGCAGCACCGAAAGCAGCAGCTCCGGCAGGCGCAGCAGGCAGCGTAGAGGTTACTGCTTCTGTACCTGGTAAAATCTGCAAAATCGAAGCAGCAGCAGGCACCGCTGTAAAAGCAGGAGATGCTGTTCTTGTACTGGAAGCCATGAAGATGGAAATCCCGGTTGTAGCACCGCAGGATGGCACAGTAGCAACCATCAATGTAGCAGTAGGCGATGCAGTAGAATCCGGTGATGTTCTTGCAACCATGAACTAATGCCCGTTGTAAGAAAAAACCGGAGGTGAAAAAATGATTACTGAAACTTTAAACAACCTGCTTCACCAGACGGCGTTTTTTAATCTGGACTGGGGCAATTACGTTATGATCGCAGTGGCTTGCTTCTTCCTGTATCTTGCGATTAAGCATGAATTTGAGCCGTTGCTTCTTGTACCGATCGCATTCGGTATGCTGCTTGTAAACATTTACCCGGACATCATGGCTGAGCCTTATACCGACGTACAGGGTCTTGAGCATGCGGGCGGTCTGTTCTACTATTTCTTTACTCTGGACGAGTGGAGTATCCTCCCATCCCTGATCTTCATGGGTGTAGGTGCGATGACAGACTTCGGTCCGCTGATTGCAAACCCGATCAGCTTCATCATGGGAGCTGCAGCACAGCTTGGTATCTATCTGGCATACTTTTTCGCTATTTTCATGGGATTCAATGGAAGAGAGGCAGCTGCTATCTCCATCATCGGTGGTGCCGACGGCCCGACTTCTATCTTCCTTCTGAATAAGCTCGGACAGCAGCACCTGATGGGACCGATTGCCGTAGCAGCATATTCCTATATGTCACTGGTGCCGATCATCCAGCCGCCGGTCATGAAGCTTCTGACTACAGAGAAAGAGCGTAAAATCAAAATGGAGCAGCTTCGTTCCGTATCCAAACTCGAGAAGATCCTGTTCCCGATTGTTATCACCATCGTTGTCTGCATGATCCTTCCATCTACCGCTCCGCTGGTAGGTATGCTGATGCTTGGTAACCTGTTCCGTGAGTGCGGCGTTGTAAAACAGCTCCAGGAGACAGCTTCCAACGCCATGATGTACATCGTTGTTATCCTTCTTGGTACTTCCGTTGGTGCATCTACAAGTGCGGAGGCATTCTTAAATGTCAGCACTTTAAAGATCGTTGCACTGGGCCTGATCGCATTCGTATTTGGTACTGCAGGCGGTGTCCTGTTAGGAAAAGTACTGTGCAAGGCAACACATGGAAGAATCAACCCGCTGATTGGTTCTGCAGGTGTATCTGCAGTCCCGATGGCAGCCCGTGTATCCCAGAAGGTTGGTGCGGAGGCAGATCCGACGAACTTCCTGCTGATGCATGCAATGGGACCGAATGTAGCCGGTGTTATCGGTACAGCCGTAGCGGCCGGTACCTTCATGGCGATCTTCGGTGTATAACTTCTTAAGACAAACAAAAGTGAGAAACACTTAATTTAGGAGGATAGAAATGGCAGTAGAAAAGAAACCTGTCAAGATTATGGAAACTGTTCTGCGTGATGCACATCAGTCCCTGATCGCGACGAGAATGACAACAGAACAGATGCTTCCGATCATCGATAAAATGGATAAAGTCGGATATCACGCAGTAGAGTGCTGGGGAGGTGCAACTTTCGATGCTTCCTTACGTTTTCTGCATGAAGATCCATGGATGAGACTGAGAAAACTCCGTGACGGATTCAAAAATACAAAACTGCAGATGCTGTTCCGTGGACAGAATATCCTGGGATATCGTCCGTACGCAGACGACGTAGTAGAGTATTTCGTACAGAAATCCATTGCAAACGGAATCGACATCATCCGTATTTTTGACTGTATGAACGATCTGCGCAACCTGCAGACCGCTGTCAGCGCAGCAAACAAAGAAAAAGGCCACGCACAGGTAGCACTTTCCTATACTTTAGGAGATGCTTACACCCTGGATTACTGGACCACCATGGCAAAGAGAATCGAAGAGATGGGTGCAGATTCCATCTGTATTAAAGATATGGCAGGCCTGCTCGTTCCGTACAAGGCAACTGAGCTGGTAACCGCGCTGAAAGAAGCAACTGATCTTCCGATTCAGCTGCACACCCACTATACTTCCGGTGTTGCATCCATGACGTACCTGAAAGCAGTAGAGGCTGGTGTTGATATCATCGATACAGCAATGTCTCCATTTGCAATGGGCACTTCACAGCCGGCAACTGAGGTTATGGTTGAAACCTTCAAAGGCACTCCATACGATACTGGTCTGGATCAGAACAAACTGGCTGAGATTGCAGATTACTTCCGTCCGATGAGAGACGAAGCGCTCGATACAGGCCTCTTAAATCCGAAGAACCTTGGCGTAAATATCAAGACTCTTCTGTATCAGGTACCGGGCGGTATGCTTTCCAACCTGACAAGCCAGTTAAAAGAGCAGCACGCAGAGGACAAATACTACGATGTACTCGAAGAAGTACCGCGCGTAAGAAAAGACCTCGGCGAGTGCCCGCTGGTTACTCCGTCTTCCCAGATCGTTGGTACCCAGGCTGTATTCAATGTCCTGATGGGCGAGCGTTACAAGATGGTAACGAAAGAGACAAAAGACGTTCTTGCCGGAAAATACGGTGCAACTGTAAAACCGTTCAATCCGGAAGTACAGAAGAAATGCATCGGCGATACCGAGCCGATCACCTGCCGCTACGCAGACCTGCTTGAGCCGGAGCTTCCGAAACTGGAGAAAGAGATCGAGCAGTGGAAACAGCAGGATGAGGATGTATTAACCTACGCTCTGTTCCCGCAGGTAGCTGTAGACTTCTTCAAATATCGTGAAGCACAGCAGACAAAAGTAGATCCGGCAGCCGCTGACAAAAAAGACGGCGCATATCCGGTCTAAATAAAATCTGAGTAAAAAAAATCAGCCGGTGTTCTGTGTTCCCCGTAAAAAGGGAATGCAGAACACCGGCTTTCCTTTTCACCTTTTCAGCCATTGCGCCAGTAATTTATTCGTGTTATAATTCAAAAGATCGAGGTGTGTCCGAAAAAGAATCAGGATGCCCCCAAAAGAAGAAATGTGGATGCCGAACGGCATTTGCAGTCGGAAAAACAAATTCAGGAAGAAAATAACATGAAAAAAGAAAAGAACAGTCTTCTTCAGAAGAGCAGAAGGCAGCGAACGAGAATCTCCTCATTCGTCTGAATCAAAATTACGGAAAGTTGAGCAAAGGACAGAAGAGGCTGGCAGATTTTATTACGGCGCATTATGACCAGGCCGTATCAATGACGGCAGCGCGCCTGGGACAGCAGGTCGGCGTCAGCGAATCGACAACGGTTCGCTTTGCGATGCAGCTTGGCTACGCGGGATATCCGGAGTTCCAGCGCGCACTGGAGGAGATGGTGATGAACCGTCTGAATTCGGTGCAGCGGATGCAGTTTACGTATGGCCGCGTGCCGCAGGGAGAAATTCTGGAGACCGTCCTGCAGTCGGATATTGAAAAAATCAAGATGACGCTGGAAGAAGTGGACCGGAGCGCCTTTGAGCGCGCTGCGGATACGATTCTTTCTGCGCGGACCATTTACATTGTCGGCATTCGGAGCTGCGCGCCGCTTGCGAGCTTTCTGGCGTTCTATCTCCATATGATTTTCCCGGATGTGCGCCAGGTACAGACAAACAGTTCCAGCGAGATTTTCGAGCAGATGATCCGCATCACGGAGGATGATGTGGTGATCGGCATCAGCTTCCCGCGGTATTCGATGCGTACGATGAAGGCACTGGAGTTTGCGAACAGCCGCAAAGCGAAGGTGATTACGATCACAGACAGTGTGCATTCACCGATGAATGTTTATGCAGCCTGTACGCTGATTGCCAAGAGCGATATGGCATCAATCGTCGATTCTCTGGTGGCCCCTTTGAGTGTAATCAATGCGCTTGTCGTGGCGCTCTGCATGAAACGCCAGGCGGATGTGAAAAAGACACTTGAGAGCATGGAGAAACTGTGGGATGAGTACCAGGTTTACAGCAACGATGAAATCAACGGGCTGGACGATGCACGTCCCATGGGCGGAAAAAAGGCAGCTCTGCCGGTAAAGGAGAAAGCATGAGAAAAGCAGCAGTAATCGGCGGAGGCGCCGCCGGAATGATGACCGCCGTGCTTGCCGCCGGCGGAAAGACAGAGATTCATCTCTATGAAAAAAATGAAAAGCTGGGAAAGAAGCTGTTTATCACAGGAAAGGGCCGCTGCAATGTGACAAACGACTGCCCGACAGAAGAGTTCTTCACGAATGTGGTGACAAACCCGAAATTTCTGTACAGCTCCGCCTACAGCTTTGACAGCGCCCAGGTGCAGGAGTTTTTCGAAGCGGCAGGTGTCCGCTTAAAAGTGGAGCGCGGAAACCGTGTCTTCCCGGAGTCAGATCACTCCTCGGATATTATCCGCGCGCTGGAGACGGAACTGAAACGGAAAAATGTGCAGGTGCATAAGAATACAAAAGTAAAAGAGCTTCTTTTCGAAGGAGACCGCGTGAAAGGAATCCGCCTGGAAAACGGGAAAGAGCTTTTTTACGATGATGTCGTTGTCGCAACCGGCGGTATGTCGTACCAGACGACGGGGTCGGATGGAGACGGCTACCGTTTCGCAGAAGAGGCAGGACTTGCCGTCACTCCGCTCCGCCCGGCGCTGGTGCCGCTGGAAACAGAGGAAGCGTACATCCGTGAGCTGCAGGGACTCTCCTTGAAAAATGTGACGATGACGATTAAAAACGGCAAAAAGACGCTGTTCGATGGATTCGGCGAGATGCTGTTTACACATTTCGGCATTTCCGGCCCGCTGGGGCTTTCTGCGAGCTCCTACATCGGAAAAGCACTGGAACAGCAGCCGCTGAAAGGATATCTGAACCTGAAGCCGGCACTCACGGAAGAACAGCTGGATGCGCGGATCCTGCGTGAATTTGAGGAAAACCGGAACAAACAGTTCCGCAACGTGATCAACAGTCTGTTCCCGGCGAAACTGCTTCCGGTGATGCTCTCTCTTGGCGGGATCGACCCGTACAAACAGGTCAATGCCGTATCGAAAGCGGAGCGTCAGCACTTTGAAGAGCTGATCACGCATTTCCCGTTTACAGTAACCGGAACACGGGGTTTCCGTGAAGCAATTATCACACAGGGTGGTGTTTCCGTGAAAGAGATCCGTTCGGGCACGATGGAGGCAAAGAAAAAAGAAGGTCTCTACTTCGTAGGAGAAGTGCTCGATCTCGATGCACTGACCGGCGGCTTCAATCTGCAGATTGCCTGGGCAAGTGCCCACGCTGCAGCCGAAGAGATCCGGGCAAAGGAAGAACAGGAATAAAATATGGATCACAGATTTTAGAATTTTCAGGAGGAAGAGAGAAGATGAGATTTAATCTTGCAATTGACGGACCGGCCGGCGCTGGCAAAAGTACAATCGCAAAACGTGTGGCAAAGGAGCTTTCGTTTGTCTACGTTGATACAGGAGCAATGTACCGTGCCATGGGCATCTATTTTTCAGATCTTGGCATTGCACCGGAAGAGCAGGAAAAAATTGAGGCAGCCTGCAAAGATGTGAAAATTTCCATTTCCTACGAAAACGGAGAGCAGCAGGTTTATTTAAACGGCGTCAATGTCACCGGAAGACTGCGCACCGAGGAGGCTGGAAAGATGGCATCCGCGACAAGCGCCTATCTGGAAGTACGGAAAAAACTCGTGGAGCTGCAGCAGGAGATGGCGGAGAATACGGATCTTGTGATGGACGGCCGCGATATCGGAACTGCCGTTCTGCCGAACGCACCGTTGAAAGTCTATCTGACAGCAAGTGCCCATGTCCGCGCACTGCGCCGCTGGAAAGAGCTGACCGAAAAGGGACAGACAGCCGATCTTGCGAAAATCGAGGAAGATATCAATGAGCGTGATTATCAGGACATGCACAGAGAGCATTCCCCGCTGGTACAGGCAGAAGACGCCGTACTCGTTGACAGCTCTGAAATGACGATCAATGAGGTTGTGGAAAAGATCTTAAGCCTTGCCCGCGAGCGCATGTAAACGCGGCAGAGAAAAGAGGAGAAGAAAAACAGATGGAAGTAACTGTTGCAAAAAGTGCAGGCTTCTGCTTCGGCGTCAAACGGGCGGTCGATACGGTATACCGTGAAATTGAGAGCGGTGAAAAGCCGGTCTACACCTTCGGGCCGATTATTCATAACGAACAGGTTGTGGAGGATCTCGAAAACCGCGGCGTGCAGGTGATCCATTCGGAAGATGAACTAGAGGGGCTTTCCGGCGGAACCGTTGTGATCAGGTCGCATGGCGTGTCGAGGGATGTCTGTGAAAAGATCGAAGCGCGCGGCATGAAGATTGTAGATGCGACGTGCCCGTTTGTCAAGAAGATCCACCGGATTGTGGACGAGGAGGGCAGAAAAGGCCGCCACGTCGTCATCATCGGAAGCGCGGATCATCCGGAGGTGCAGGGCATCATGGGATGGGCGAGCGGCCCGGTTACCGTGGTGCATACCGCCGAAGAAGCGGAAAGTTTTGTGCCCGAAAATGGAAAACCAATATCTATTGTGGCACAGACGACATTTAATTACAACAAATTTAAAGATTTAGTTGAAATTTTTTTGAAAAAGAGTTATGATAGTACTGTTTTAAAGACTATCTGCAACGCTACCGAGGAAAGACAGACGGAAGCGAGAGCAATTGCCAGGAAGGTTGATGCCATGTTTGTCGTGGGAGGCAGACATAGTTCAAACACGCAAAAGCTGTATGAGATATGTAAAGAAGAATGTAAAAATACTTACTTTATAGAGACACTCGTTGATTTGGAATCTAAGCCTTTTCAATCATTTGGTCGCGTAGGTATTACAGCTGGGGCATCCACCCCGAATAAAATAATTGAGGAGGTTCAAAAAATGTCAGAAATGAGTTTTGAACAAATGCTGGATGAATCATTTAAAACAATCAGAAACGGAGAAGTCGTTGAGGGTACTGTAATCGATGTCAAAGACGATCAGATTATCCTGAATATCGGATACAAAGCCGATGGTATTCTTACCAAAAACGAATATTCCAACGATTCTTCCATCGATCTTCACACCGTTGCACAGCCAGGTGACAAAATGGAAGTCAAAGTTCTGAAAGTAAATGATGGAGAGGGACAGGTCCTTCTTACTTACAAGAGACTTGCTGCTGAAAAAGGCAACAAGAGACTCGAGGAAGCATTCGAGAATCATGAAGTTCTGAAAGCAAAAGTAACACAGGTACTGAACGGAGGATTATCCGTAGTTGTTGAGGAGACCAGAGTATTCATTCCGGCCAGCCTTGTATCTGATGTATATGAAAAAGATCTGTCTAAATATGCAGATCAGGAAATTGAATTCGTTATTACCGAGTTCAACCCGAGAAGAAGACGCATCATCGGTGACCGCAAACAGCTCATCGTTGCTGAGAAGAAGAAACTGCAGGAAGAACTGTTCGCACGCATCGCAGTTGGCGATGTTGTAGAGGGAACTGTTAAGAATGTTACCGATTTCGGCGCATTCATCGATCTGGGCGGAGCTGACGGACTGCTTCACATCTCTGAGATGTCTTGGGGCCGCGTAGAGAACCCGAAAAAAGTATTCAAAGTTGGTGAGACTGTAAAAGTTCTGATCAAAGACATCAACGGCGACAAGATCGCTCTTTCCTTAAAATTCCCGGAAGAGAATCCGTGGCTGAACGCTGCTGACAAATACGCTGTAGGCAACGTAGTAGAAGGCTGTGTTGCCCGTATGACTGACTTTGGTGCATTCGTTGAGCTTGAGCCGGGCGTAGATGCTCTGCTTCATGTTTCCCAGATTTCCAGAGAGCACGTTGAGAAACCGTCTGATGCACTGAAAATCGGACAGGAAATCACTGCAAAAGTAGTTGATTTCAACGAGGAAGACAAAAAAATCTCTCTGAGCATGAAGGCTCTGGAAAACGAAGAGCCAGTAGAAGAGTAAGAATAATTTAACTTGCAGGTGCTGCAGTTGGATGATTAGAATGCCGTAGACAACCGGGTTTCCTGAACAGACAGGAAACCTGTTGCCTGCGGTATTTTCTTATCATCCTGTTTTTGGCACCAGAAAAGAAAAAGGGGATGAAAGTTTATGTGGGAGACGAAGATTCTGGGTGTGGATCTGTACCACGTTCTAGCATGGTTCTGGCTGTACAGCTTCTGCGGATGGATCTGGGAGAGTTCCTATGTATCGATCCGGCAGAAAAAACTGGTCAACCGCGGTTTTGTCAATGGTCCGCTGCTGACACTGTACGGCACCGGCGCTGTTATGGTATACTTGATCCTGCGCCCGTTTGAAGCGAACGTCTGGGCACTGTATTTTGGAGGTGTCATTGTAGCGACGGTTCTGGAATATGTAACCGGCGTGCTGATGGAGACCATTTTTCATGCGCACTGGTGGGACTACAGCAATCAGAAGTTTAATTTTCAGGGAAAGATCTGCCTCAGCAGTTCGATTGCCTGGGGATTCTTTACACTGGGGCTGTTCTATATTCTGCAGCCGATTGCCGTGAAAGTAGTGAATCTTGTTTCGGATACTACAGGAGAGATCATTGTTTCCGTTGTTACCGTCTGCTATCTGGTAGATTTTGGATTTTCCGCAGCCGCAGCATTCCAGCTGGGACAGAAGATGCGCAGTCTGGAGAAAACGTGGGGAGAATTTCTGAAATATCTGCAGAAATCCCGCTTTAACCAGCTTGCCGAGGAGATGAATGCGAAAGTACAGCAGTATCGTGCAGAGTATTCCAGAGATAAGATGAAAGAATATCTGGCCGAGAAGCGCCAGACACTGTCTGAGGCAATGGAGCAGATGCAGAAGCTGGAGAAGGAGCGGAAAGAAGCCGAGGGAAGAAGAAATCCGCTTTCCGAGTCGAAGAACCGCCTGATGGAGTTCGGAGCAGAGCAGAAGGAACGCCTGGCCGAGTTCGGAGCAGAGCAGAAAGAACGGTTTGCGGCACTTGGATTTGATGTGCGCAGCGATAAGATGCCGGATCTTAAAGAGCTGCTGGAGCGCTTTGACCAGATGACAAAACCGCAGCTTCCGACCAACTGGCTGATGCGCCTGACAACGAAACGTTATCTGCGCGCCTATCCGCATCTGCAGGGAACGCATCATGCTTCTCTGAAAAAGGAAGAAAAAAGGGCAGAAGAGAAAAAATAAAGGACTGCTTGGAAAGGACAGTCTCGGAAAAACGGCCGTGCATGCAAAAACGTGTACGGCTGTTTTAATTTCTGGTTTTGCTATCGTCTTTGAAAAAGAGCTGAAGCTCGGAACAGAGATACTTTTTCAGGAGATCTTCCTGCGAAAGAAAGGCGTCGGACCACTCAAAATAGTAAGGGCGGCTTTTGAAATTCTCGCGGAAGGCCGGGGTGAAAAACTCTTTCTGCTGCGGAAGAAATGTACCGGTCCGCCGCTGATAGCAGTTGGCAGCCTTTGCTTTCTGACGGTGTTCCGGATCGACAAACGCGCCAACGCTCTTGTGAACAGCCTGATCCTCCAGCGGAAGATAATAGTAATTCTTATAGTCCGGGAAGAAATATTTCAGCTCCGCCGTATGCGTCTGCAGGGAGAGAGAAACCCGTGAACCAAAGGCTGTAAGAGAACCATCCGCGCAGACACGGGAGAGGAAAACCGGAACTTCCCGCTCGGGCTGCAGTGAAACTTCCAGTGTCTGTCCGGTAAAACGACACGACTGGACAGAAAAATCGCCGTGAAACAGGGCAGGAAGCGCGAGCAGTTCCAGAACAGAACCCATGCCGAGGACATCCTCATAATTGTGAAGGAAAAGCAGTTCCAGTTTCTTTTCATCCAGTGTCTGAAGATAGTCGTGGAAAACAGAAATCAACTGTTTTCCGTTAAGTTGATCCTTCCGTGGGAATGAGAGATACTGTTCCACATTTTTCTGTTTCATTGAAGAAAGTCCCAGGATTGACTGAAACGGGCGGAGTGCCTGATAAAGATCCAGGGATGCGATTGACGAAAGCGGATCTTCCATCTGATAAAACAGTGCTTTGTGTGTGAGGTAAGGAAGATCAAATGTCGTTCCATTAAAATGCACCAGCCGCTTCACGTCGGAAAGAAACGTGAAAAAAGAGACAAGCATCTCTTTTTCTTCGGCCGGTCGATCAAGAAACCACTGGCGCAGTGTGAAAGTATCCGCGGCCGGGTCAAAGAACAGCGCACCAATCAGATAGAGATGCGAGGTACGCCAGGAAAGGCCGGTCGTCTCAATATCGAAAAAGACATCGCCGTTTCTCAGATACATCTGAAGATCGGCAGAGAGAGCAGCGGGGGTAGAATCTATGATCTGCATAAGGTTTTTTGTCTCCTTTGAAAAACTTTTTTGAATCTAAAGATATTATAAGACGAAAAAATCTGACATGCAAGAAAGACAGCGACTAATCGTTGCGTGATGAGAAAAGTTCTGCTATAATAGAATATGCGTTCGCTTTCAAAAAAAGAAAACGGCGCTTTGGAGGAAAAACATGATTGCATTTATCAAAGGAACTGTAGATTCTCTTTCTGAAGGAAAAATGATTCTCGAAAGCCATGGAATCGGCTATGAGCTGAATATTCCAGCGAGTATGTTCGACGCAGGCGTCCGGGAGGGAGAAGAGTTAAAGATATATACTCATATGAGTGTGCGGGAAGACGGAATTTCCCTATTCGGCTTTCTGTCCCGCGAAGATCTTGAAATATACCGTATGCTGATCGGCGTAAGCGGCATCGGACCAAAAGCGGCGCTTGCGGTGCTGTCCACGCTTACTGCAGACAATCTGCGCTTTGCCGTCCTCTCGGAAGATGTCCAGGCGATTGCCAAAACACCGGGCATCGGAAAGAAGACCGCGCAGAAGCTGATTCTGGAATTAAAAGACAAATTCGACCTGCAGGAAGCGTTCGAGCAGAAGCTGGCAGGAAATCAGGCGGCTGCGGCGGTACGGCAGGCAGGCGAACCGGATGCCTTCCAGGATGCGGTACAGGCGCTGACTGCGCTTGGCTACTCCGGAACGGAAGCACTGCAGGCAGTAAAGAAAGTCGAAATCACCGAAGGCATGGACAGCGAGGCTGTGCTGAAAGCGGCATTGAAGCATATGTTTTAGCAGATGGTCCTAAATTGTGGAAGAAGGAAACCTTATAACGATGGAAAGAAGAATTATCACAACTGACGTTCTCGAGGAGGACGTGAAAATCGAAGGTTCGCTCCGTCCCCAGCGCCTGGACGACTACATCGGACAGGAAAAGACGAAAAAGAACCTGAAAGTATATATTGAAGCAGCAAAACAGCGAAGTGATGTTCTCGATCATGTGCTGTTTTACGGCCCTCCGGGACTTGGAAAAACAACGCTGGCGGGCATCATTGCAAATGAGATGGGAACCCATATGAAGGTAACGAGCGGCCCGGCGATCGAAAAACCGGGTGAGATGGCAGCGATCCTCAACAATCTGCAGGAGGGCGACGTCCTGTTTGTTGATGAGATCCACCGCCTGAACCGCCAGGTCGAGGAGGTTCTTTACCCAGCGATGGAGGATTTTGCGATTGATATCATGATCGGAAAAGGCTCTTCGGCGCGCTCGATCCGCCTGGATCTGCCGAAGTTTACGCTGGTCGGCGCAACAACGCGTGCAGGTCTTTTGACTGCCCCGCTCCGCGACCGGTTCGGTGTCATCCACCATCTGGAATTTTACACGGAGGAAGAATTGGCCAACATTATTCTGCACTCCTCAAAAGTACTGAATGTGGAGGTGGACCCGCAGGGAGCGCTTGAGATGGCGCGCCGTTCCAGGGGAACACCGCGTCTGGCAAACCGGATTTTAAAGCGTGTCCGCGACTTTGCCCAGGTGAAATACGATGGAAGAATCACAAAAGAGGTCGCATCATTTGCTCTTGATCTGCTGGAAGTAGACCGTTACGGACTGGATCAGACTGACCGGCTGCTTCTTACCACCATTATGGAAAAGTTCCAGGGCGGTCCGGTGGGACTCGATACCCTGGCTGCATCGATTGGAGAAGATGCCGGCACCATCGAGGATGTCTACGAGCCGTTCCTGATCAAATCCGGATTTATCAACCGCACTCCGCGTGGAAGAGTGGCAACGGAATTTGCCTGGCACCACCTGGGGCTGGAGGCACCGCGTAAGATCGAAGAGTAAAAGCCCTGAATCTTTCATTTTCTGTCGCTTTTTGCAGAAAAAGGTTGTTTTTCTTCCATTTTCGGTATATGATAGGTTATATTAGCCGGGAGTTTGGTCCGGTTAAATTCAGTGGAGGAAAAGCAAAAGAATGGCTGTAAAAAATACAACACAGGTTTTAATAGATGGAAAAATTATCACACTGGGAGGCTATGAGAGCCCGGAATATCTGCAGAAAGTAGCTGCTTATCTGAATCAGAAGATCAGCGAACTTTCCCAGTCAGCCGGATACAACCGCCTGTCGGTGGATACGAAGCACACACTGCTTGCACTGAACATTGCAGACGACTATTTCAAAGCAAAAAGCCAGGTAGATACCCTCGAAGAGGATATGGAAGCCAAAGACCGGGAAACCTACGATATGAAGCACGATCTGATCGCAGCGGAAATCCAGGCCGGCGATCTGAAAAAAGAACTGGAAGAGAAACGAATCGAGCTGGAACATGTGCGCGGCGAGAGGGAAGAACTGCAGCGGCAGCTTGATAAGGCAAATAAGGATCTGGAAGATTTATTAAAAGCGTAAAAGAAGGAAAAACGGGGGATTGCGGAACAGGTAATCGCCCGTTTTTAGGAGATAAAGATGAAGACAGAATTATTAGCACCAGCCGGTTCGATGGAAGCGTTAAAAGCAGCGGTTTCCGCCGGTGCGGATGCCGTCTATCTCGGCGGAGCCGCATTCGGCGCAAGAGCGTATGCAAAAAATCTGGATGAGCAGGAGATTCTCTCAGCCATCGATTACGTCCATCTGCGGAACCGGAAACTGTATCTGACGGTCAACACCCTCTTAAAAGAGGAGGAACTGGAAGAGAAACTGTATCCGTATCTGCGTCCGTACTATGAGCAGGGACTGGATGCCGTGATTGTCCAGGATATGGGCGTTTTAAAGGCGGTCCGCTCCTGGTTCCCGGATCTCGACATTCATGCGAGCACACAGATGACAGTGACAGGATCTGCGGGAGCGCGTTTCCTGGAGAGCCTTGGCGCGACGCGTGTGGTACCGGCCCGTGAGCTTTCGTTTGCGGAGATCCAGAAAATCCACCGGACGACCAACCTTGAAATTGAATGCTTCGTCCACGGGGCGCTCTGCTACTGCTATTCGGGACAGTGCCTTTTTTCCAGCCTGATCGGCGGAAGAAGCGGAAACCGCGGAAGATGCGCGCAGCCGTGCCGTCTGCCGTACGAAGCGTACGATAAAGACAACCACCGCATGGGGGAGCCGGGCGACCGCTATCCGTTAAGCCCGAAGGATATGTGTACGGTAGAACTGCTGCCGGAGATTGTAAAATCCGGGATTATGTCCCTCAAAATCGAAGGCAGAATGAAAAAGCCGGAGTATACAGCGGGCGTTGTCAGCATTTACCGCAAATACCTCGATCTGTACGAAAAAAAGCCGTCCCGTTTCCACGTTCTGCCGGAGGACATGAAAAAGCTGTATGAGCTGTATAACCGTGACGGTTTCAACAAAAGCTATTATACCGTAAGAAACGGACGCGATATGATGGCGCTGAAGAACGAAAAAGAGCAGGAAAATAAAAAGAAACAGCGCAGAAATGAGCAGCTCTTTTATGAGATCCAGAGAGATTATATCGAGACTGAGGCAAAAGAGCCGATTTCCGGCTTTCTGACCCTGTATCCGGGCCAGCCGGCGTTCTTAAGTGCAGAAAGCGGAAAATACAGCGTAACAGCAGAGGCGGGCATGGTAGAACCGGCAAAGAAGCAGCCGCTGACCGAGGAACGCGCAAAAACACAGCTGGAAAAGACAGGCGAGACACCATTCTATTTCAAAGAACTCGATGTCTGTATGGATGACAACTGTTTCGTGCCGATGCAGACGTTAAACGAGTTGCGGAGAGGCGTTTCGGACCAGCTGGTGAAGGAGATGACAGAGCCATACCGCAGAAAAGCAGCGGAAAAGCCGGAACAGGAAGCAAAAGCATCTGGAAAACCGGACCAGGAGAGCAGGGCAGAAAAGAAAATGGAGCTGACCGCATCTGCCGAGACGAGAGCCCAGTGGAATGCGCTGCTCGAGATTCCGGAGATCACGACGATCTACGCCGGCATGGGATGCTTCAAACGGGAAATCTTCGAAGAGCAGGCGGAAAAAGGCATCCTGCAGGCGAAAGAACTGGGAAAACAGGTTTATCTGATGCTGCCGCACGTTGTGCGTGAAGGCGATCTGAAGGAATACCGCGACACGTTCCGCTGTCTGAAGGAGATCGGTCTTGGCGGTTTCCTGATCCGCAATCTCGAAAGCTTTTCGTTTTTGAAAGAGATGGGAATGGAAAAGGATATCCGGCTCGATTACAGCGTTTACACGTACAACAGCCGTGCGCAGGCATTCTGGCAGGAGCAGGGCGTGCAGCGTGATACCGTTCCGTATGAGCTGAACGAGCGGGAAATCGGAAAACGTGACAATACGAACAGCGAAATGGTGGTCTACGGCTACCTTCCGATGATGGTTTCCGCCCAGTGTGTCCAGAAGAACCTGAACGGCTGCAATCACAGTTATTCTCTGGTACGCTTAAAAGACCGGATGGGAAAATACTTCCCAGTGAAGAGTTACTGCACCTCGTGCTACAGTGTGATCTACAACAGCCTTCCGCTCGGCCTGGTAAAAGAAGCCGATGAGATCCGGTCCATGCATCCGGCTGCGGTGCGGCTGAATTTTACCATCGAGACACTGGAGGAGACAAAAGAAATCGCCGTTGCGTTTGCTGGAACGTATTGTAAAGGAATCGCAGTTCCGGCCGAACAGGAATATACCAAAGGCCATTTCCGCCGGAAAGTAGAGTAAACGGTGAGAAAAAATAAGGGGAATTTATGGAAAATACCATTGTTCAGTTATCAAAATATGTGATTACCTTCCTCATGATCTGTTTTACCGTGCAGTCGTTTGCTGCACTCAAAGAGCGGGATGAGGATGAGCGCCATTACATTCTGATGCGGCAGATCATCATGATCATTCTGATGAATTTCATCTGTTTCTTCGTGATGTTCCTGCAGGAGGGCGAAGTATCAACGATTCAGATGTTTCTGCTCACGATGGCGTATATCCTGGGCGTACAGATCCTGTACCGCCTGATTTACCGGAAGGCATCGATGATCCTGGTAAACAACATGTGTATGCTGCTCTCGATCAGCATGATTATTCTGACGAGACTGAGCGTGTCAAAGGCGATGTCCCAGTACAAAATTCTGGCGGCATCCACACTGCTCTGCTTCATCATTCCGGTCATTGTCCGAAAGGGCAAGTTCCTGAAAAATCTGACCTGGATTTACGCTGTGCTCGGAATTGCCATGCTTTCCGTCGTTATGGTGCTTGGCTTTACTTCCGGCGGTGCGAAGCTGTCGATCGAAATTCACGGCATTACGTTCCAGCTCTCTGAGATTGCCAAGATCACACTCGTGTTCTTTATGGCAGGCATGCTGCGCGAGGATAATTCCTTTGGAAACGTTGTGAAAGCAACGGTCATTGCGGCAGTTCATGTGCTGATCCTTGTTGCATCCACCGACCTTGGAACTGCGTTCGTCTTCTTTATGGCGTACGTGGTTGTAATCTATGTGGCAACGAGAAAAGCCAGATATCCGCTTTTGGGACTTGCGGGAATGAGTGCCGCCTGCGTTGTGGCGTATTTCCTGTTTTCCCATGTACGGAACCGTGTGGCACTCTGGCAGGATCCGATCGGAAACTGGGATATCAGCAGCCAGTTAGCACAGGGCCTCTTCGGCATGTGCTCCGGCGGATGGTTCGGAACCGGCCTTTTCGAGGGACGGCCTGACATTATCCCGGTTGCAACGAAAGACTTTATTTTCTGTGCGATCTGTGAGGAGATGGGCATTATCTTCGGAATCTGCCTGATTCTGCTGTGCATGTCCACATTCCTTCTGATTATCAATATTTCCATGAAGATGAGCAAACGGTTCTACAAACTGATTGCCATGGGTCTTGGAACGGAATATGCGACACAGGTGTTCCTCACCATCGGAGGAACCATTAAATTTATTCCTATGACAGGTATCACGCTGCCGCTGGTCAGCTATGGAGGAAGCTCCATGTTCTCCACGGTGCTGATGCTGTCGATCATTCAGGGATTGTACATCTTAAGGGAAGACGAAGGTGAGGAGCTTGAGAAAAGACGAAACAAGAAGAAACGAAACCAGCAGAAAAACGACCCAGGCGCCAAGAAAAAACGACGCCCGGACGAAGAGACCGAAAGACGAAAGAAGAGCGGCGGCCGGAACGACGGACAGGGAGCCCGCCAGAAGTACCGCGAGCAGCCGGATGAATTCGAACGGCGGATCGAAGAGCAGACCGAGAACAGCCTCCACTGGTAAGGCGGCAAACAACGGCGCAGGGCCGTATCTGATCGTTTCGTTCCTGTTCGTGGCCATGTTTCTTGGGCTGATCGCGTATCTCGTTTACTTTAATGTCGTGCGGAAAGAAGAATTTCTGAATAGTTCTTACAATACGAGACAGAATAACTATGCAGAGCGCGTGATCCGCGGAACAATCTATTCTGCGGACGGCCAGGAACTGGCAAAGACGACGACAGATGAAAACGGGGATGAGGTAAGAACGTATCCGTTCGGCAGCCTGTTTGCGCAGGTGGTTGGCTACACGGGAAAAGGAAACAGCGGCCTCGAATCTTCCTACAACTATATGCTGATGGAGTCCCATACAAGTAAGTTAAAGCAGGTAAAGAATGAATTCAGCGATGCGAAGAACCCGGGAGACAGTCTCTATACAACGCTGAATACAACACTCCAGCAGGCCGCGGCCGATGCACTGGACGGATACCGCGGTGCAGTTGTCGTGATGGAGGCAAAAACGGGCCGTGTACTTGCCAATGTGAGCAATCCGGTTTTTAATCCCAATACGATTGATGAGGACTGGGAGGCACTGAACGCAGACGATGAGAGCGGCGTGTTTCTGAACCGCGGTCTGCAGGGAAGATATCCGCCGGGATCTACGTTCAAGATTGTTACTTCGCTTGCGTATCTCCGTCAGAACGGCACACTGGACGGTTTTTCGTTCGACTGTGACGGTGAGCTGACAGCAGGAAACTATACGATTCACTGCTCCGGCGGTGAAGTGCATGGACCGGAAGATTTTGCGGGTGCGTTTGCACATTCGTGCAACTCTGCCTTTGCACAGATTGGCCTTGGGCTGGATAAAGATGCCTTCCGCTCGCTGGCGGATTCCCTGTATCTGAACAGCCGTCTGGATCTGGAGCTTCCGACCAGCAAAAGTTCTTTCGACCTTGATTCGACAACGGCGGATGCTCTTGTGATGCAGACCTCCATTGGCCAGGGCGATACGCTGGTAACACCGATGGAGATGGCGCTGATCGCCTCCGCGGTTGCAAATGACGGAGAAATGATCAAACCGCGTTATGTGGACAACATTGTGTCTGCGGACGGACAGGCAGTCAAAACCTTTTACAAAGAGTCTCTTGGCACGGTAATGTCCGAGAGCGAAGCCAATACGCTGACAGAGCTGATGAAAGGCGTTGTCCAGAGCGGAACTGCAGTTTCACTTTCGGATCTGCCGTACAATATCGCCGGTAAAACAGGAACCGCAGAACACGGAAGCGACGGAGAGACACCGCATTCCTGGTTTGTCGGATTCTCCAATGCGGATGATCCTGATATTGTCATTGCTGTTGTGGCAGAAAACGGCGGATATTCGAGTGAAGTCGCTGTACCGATTGCAAGACAGGTAATTGAAGCATATTATGCACAGCAGTAAACGATGAAAAAAACGCGTTCGAACCGGAAAGGATGGGTTCGGGCGCGTTTTCTGAATTTTTAGAAAAATGTTAGAAAAAGGATGCGGTTTTAAGGTTGCGCGGGGGCGGGAAAAGAGGTATACTTTTTAACAGAAGATCTGGCGGCAAGCGGGAAGAAAAGAGCTGTCAGAGAATGGAAAAAAGCCAGAAGGAGCTTAAAACGTATGATCGAAGCAGTTAGCTGCGGAGGTATCGTAATCTACCGTGGAAAAATATTGACGCTTTACAAAAGCTACCGCAACAAATATGAAGGCTGGGTTCTGCCGAAAGGAACCGTTGAGCCGGGAGAAACCCATGAACAGACTGCTGTCCGCGAGGTGTATGAGGAGTCCGGCGTGCACGGAACCATCATCAAGTACGTGGGAAAAAGCCAGTACAGTTTCAGCATTCCGGAGGACACCGTGGAAAAAGAGGTGCACTGGTATCTGATGGCCTCATCCGGCTACTACAGCCGTCCACAGAGAGAAGAATACTTTGTGGATTCGGGCTATTACAAGTATCACGAAGCATATCATCTGCTGAAGTTTTCCAATGAACGGCAGATTCTGGAAAAGGCCTATCAGGAGTATCTGGAACTGAAGAGAGCAAATTTATGGAAGGTTCAGCCACAGGCTCAGGGAAAATATGGTAAACTGGTATAAAAATCTGTACGTCGGGGATACTGCAAAAAAGAAACAGAAAAAATGGATGCGCCGGATTGAGAACAAAAAAGCAGTTCCGGGAGTCTGGCTCCTCACACTGCCTTCCAATCAGCAGAACAATCTGGATGTAATTCCGGCGGATCTGCTTTTGCAGCCGGCCGTGCGGAGAAACTGTCCGATGATTGTCGGACTTGCCGTGTCGCGCGAGGAAGCTTTTGAGCTTGTGGAGGCGATCGCATTGGAAACTTATCGGGAAACCGGAGAAGTAAAAATCCGGGAATGGCTGCTGAACCGGATTGAGGGATGTGAATGATACATATACTATTCATGATTTTGAAGGCACTGGGGATTTTACTCCTTGTTTTACTGTTTCTCGTGCTTCTTATCGTCTGCACCGTCCTGTTTCTTCCTTTTTGCTACCGGGCGCAGGTTCTGAAAGAAGAAGAGGGATTTGCCTGCGTAAAAGCGAGCGGAAGAGTATCGTGGCTTTTCGGAGCTGTCGCGCTGACGGCCTCGTATGAGGAACAGAAGCCGGAGGCGCAGATTCTGCTTTTCGGGGCATCACTGGAAACATGGAAACGGCGGCTGAAAAAGATCCGCCGGGGAGAAGCGTCCGTGTCCCGGACGGAGGAAAATGAGACAGAAAATGCGCCGGAAGCAGAAAAAACAGCAGAGCAGAAAGCGGAAGCGAAAAAAGAGCAGACATCGGCGGAACAACCGGCAGAACAAAAAAGCAGATACTGTAGAAAAACAAATGCCGCAAAGAGACGCAGAAAAGACACAGAAAGCACCGGACCAGACAGAAAAACAGCAGAAGGTGACAGCACAGAAGGAGCAGCCAGAGCAAGAGCAGGAACCGGATGCGCCGAAAAAAAGCATTCTGGAACGGTTTTTCGGAAGGATCGAATATCTTCCGGAAAAAACTGCTGAATCTTGTCAGCCGTCTGCTGCAGACAGCTTTCCGGCTGTTGGAACTTCCGTTCCGTCTGCTTGAAAAACTGGAGCAGAAAATCCAGGCAGGCAGACGGTTAAAAAGAAAGTGGGAGAGTGTGAAAAAATTCTTCCGTTCGAAGATGTTCCGTGAGGCACTGCTCCATGCAAAGAAAGAAGTGCTTTATTTCCTGAAGAAAGCAGCACCGAAAAAAGTAACCGGCACAGTCCGGTTCGGATTTGACGATCCGGCACTGACCGGAGAGACACTCGGCATTCTGGGTATGATTTATGGAAAACTGCCGAAAGACCTTTCCGTCCAGCCGGATTTCGAACAGGAAATTCTCCGGGGCGATGTCCGGATGAAAGGAAGTTTTCAGGCTGTGACAGCAGCCGGCATTGCACTTCGATTATTCCGGGATCAGAATCTTCGGAAAACCATACGACATTTCAAACACAAGGAGGCCTAAAAGATGGCAGAAAAGGACAACACATTTCAGAATACTGTAGAAGCACTGTTCCGCGGAATGGACAGCTTTATCACAACAAAGACGGTCGTAGGTGAGGCGATCCACATTGATGATACGATTCTTCTGCCGCTGGTAGACGTTTCCTTCGGCGTGGGAGCGGGTGCATTCGCAGAAAATGCAAAGAACAATGCAGGAGGCGGTATGGGCGGAAAAATTTCTCCGAGCGCCGTTCTTGTCATCAGCAAAAACGGAACACGTCTGGTCAACATCAAAAACCAGGATGCTGTCACCAAAATCATTGACATGGCTCCGGATCTGATCAGCCGCTTTACCGGCAAAAAGGAAGAGGACGGGTATACCGCAGAGAAAGTAGAGCATATAATAAACCAAGAGGCGGATAAGGAGTAAGCTCGTTTGTGCAGAATTTTAGGTTTTCTGCTGTTCTGGATGGGGGTCGGGCTTCTCATCAGCCTGATGATCCGCAGCTCATTTCTTACGGTTCTTGCGGCCGCTCTGCTGCTGTGCGTGGGATATCATCTGTTCTGCAATACAGGGGAATAGTGAAAGATGCACAAAAAGATCGGAAATGAACTGGCTGATTTGTACAGAGAAATACTTGCAAAATGAAGAAAGCTGCGCTATAATAAGTCCATCTTAAATGAATCAGCCAACTATACTAATATCATAGATCAAGACGAGGGCGTCTTACCAGAACGAAAGTTTCGGTAGGATGCTCTTTTTCTTTTGCTAAGCATATGGATCGTTGGCAGGTTCAGCTTAAGAGACCACGCTATTTTTTTCTCCCTTTTAAAATATAAAAAATAGAGCACAACAGGGCATAAGCGAAAACTTATGTCCTGTTTGCTCTTCCCAGAACTTTTTTTAAAATCTTAATTCTATTTTTGAACAGCAAAAAAGCCTTCCCGGACTGGAAAGGCCTTTTAACCATTCAACTTATGCACGCTCTACTTTTCCGGATCTTAAGCAGGAAGTACATACGTACATTTTCTGCGGTACACCGTCAACTTTAACTTTGACAGATTTTACGTTAGATTTCCACATTTTATTGCTTCTTCTATGTGAATGACTTACGTTGTTTCCGAAATGAGCACCCTTCTCACAAATTGCACACTTTGCCATGATTGCACCTCCTTGACATACGTACTTGAGTCAAAACGCATTTTAGACTCACAACATAAGTCATTCTAACAGATCTATACCGGTTTTGCAAGTAAAAAATGAAAAAATTATATGAATTTTGAAGGTTTTTCATTTTAAACTTTCTTTTTTGCGGAAAAGCGGTTATAATGTATCGTAGAGTGGAGTCAGTTATTCCTGTCTCCATGTGTTTTGAATAGTATGATGGAATTGGAGGATACAAGGCATGAAAGGTCGTATGAATACAGGCTTGGGAGAAATCGTAATCAATCCGGATGTAATCGCCCTGTATGCGGGCAGCGTTGCTGTGGAGTGCTTCGGCATTGTCGGAATGGCAGCGGTAAACATGAAAGATGGACTGGTCAAACTTCTGAAAAAAGAGAGTCTGACACACGGAATTAATGTATCGATTTCGGAAAATAAAATTTCCCTGGATTTCCACGTGATTGTTTCTTACGGAGTCAGTATTTCTGCCGTAACAGATAACCTGATCAATAATGTGAAATACAAGGTGGAAGAGTTCACTGGAATGGAAATTGAAAAAATCAACATCCTGGTTGAAGGCGTTCGCGTCATCGACTGATGGTAATAGGAGGAAATGAAGAAAGTGGCTACAAATACAATTGATGCCGGCTTACTGGCAAAAATGTTTCTGGCTGGTGCAAAAAATCTGGAAGTAAAGAAAGAGTGGATCAATGAGCTGAACGTGTTCCCGGTACCGGACGGCGACACAGGTACCAACATGACGCTGACGATCATGTCCGCAGTCAAGGAAGTAAACTCGCTCACAGAAGTGAACATGTACAACCTTTCCAAGGCAATCTCTTCCGGTTCTCTGCGCGGTGCCAGAGGTAACTCCGGCGTTATTCTTTCCCAGCTCCTTCGTGGCTTTACCAAGAAGATCCGCGACTATGAAGAGCTGAATGCAGAGATTCTTGCAGAGGCAATGGAAAAAGCAGTCGAGACTGCATACAAAGCCGTTATGAAGCCAAAAGAAGGTACCATCCTGACCGTGGCAAAGGGAGCAGCAGAGAAAGCAGCAGAGCTTGCACCGGAAAGCGAAGATCTGAACGCATTCATCGAGGACGTTCTCGCGCATGCAGAGTACGTGCTCTCCCAGACACCAGAGATGCTGCCGGTATTAAAAGAGGCAGGCGTTGTGGATTCCGGCGGACAGGGTCTCTTAACCGTACTGCAGGGCGCATATGACGCGTTCCTCGGGAAAGAGATTGATCTGAATTTCGAGATGCCGGAAGCAAAGACAGAATTTGTCAGACCGTCCAAAGAGACAGAAAAAGAAATCAAATTCGGCTACTGCACCGAGTTTATCATTATGCTGGAAAACCCGCTTCCGGATGAAGAGGTTTATGCATTCAAAGATTTCCTGAACGGGATCGGAGATTCGATCGTTCTCGTTGCAGACGACGAGCTGGTTAAGGTACACGTACATACCAACGATCCTGGAAAAGCAATTTCCAAGGCGCTGACGTACGGACAGCTGACCAGAATGAAGATCGACAACATGCGTGAGGAGCATCAGGAGCGCCTGATCAAGAATGCAGAAAAGATCGCAGCACAGCAGGCAGAGGAAGATAAGAAGAGAAAAGAAGCAGCAAAACAGCCGCCGAAGGAGAACGGATTCATCGCCGTGTCCATCGGAGAGGGAATCAAAGAGATCTTCCAGGGACTCGGTGTTGATTACCTGATCGAGGGCGGTCAGACCATGAACCCGAGCACCGAGGATATGCTGACTGCAATTGAGAAGGTCAATGCAAAGAATATCTTTATTCTGCCGAACAACAAAAATATCATCCTCGCAGCAAATCAGGCAAAAGCCATGACTGAGGACAAAAATATCATCGTTGTTCCGACCAAAACCGTTCCGCAGGGCATCACAGCCATGATCAGCTATGTGCCGGAGAAATCTGCAGAAGAGAACGAGGAGGCCATGACAGAGGGCATCCAGATGGTGAAAACCGGTCAGGTAACGTACGCGGTACGTGATACCCACATCGATGAGAAAGAGATCCATCAGGGCGACATCATGGGACTTGGCGATCACGGACTTCTCGCTGTCGGACAGGATATTCTTACCGTTGCAGAAGAAACCATCCGCGCCATGGTCGATGAGGACAGCGAGCTGATCAGCATCTACTACGGTGAAGATATGAGTGAGGAAGATGCCGAAAGCCTTGGCGAAAAAATCGAGCAGGCATATCCGGACTGCGATGTGGAAGTAAACTATGGCGGACAGCCGATTTACTACTGTGTCGTTTCGGTTGAATAAGAGTAAGGAAAGAAAAATATGAATACGGAACCCCTGACAACACTGAAGGGGATCGGTGAAAAAACGGAGAAGCTGTTTGCAAAAGTAGGAATCTACAATTTGCAGCAGCTTCTGCATTATTATCCAAGAGATTATGACTGCTATGCAGAGCCGGTTCCCCTTCGCGAATGCAGACAAGAGGAAAAGAATGCGGTATACGGAAGAATTGTCCACAGTCCGTCGGTAAAAGGAAACCAGAGAAAGAGCGTCGTTGTCCTGGAACTCTACGAGGAGCCGGTGCGGCTGCAGCTTACCTGGTTTAATATGCCGTTTCTGCGGAGCACGCTGAAGAAAGGCAGTGTTTTTATCTTCCGCGGAAAGATACAGGAAAAATCAGGCCGTCTCGTGATGGAGCAGCCGGAAATCTTCACTCCTGCCGCATACCATGAGCTTCTGGCAAATCTTCAGCCGGTTTATGGGCTGACAGCCGGTCTCACGAACAAGATGGTGAGCAAGGCCGTCGCACAGGTGCTGGAGCGATGCGCACCTGCGCAGGACTATCTGCCGGAGAAAATCCGTGCCCGGTATGAACTCTGTGAAATCAATTATGCCCTCCATGAGGTTCATTTCCCAAAAGACCAGGAGCATCTGGCAACGGCGCGGCGCAGAATTGTGTTCGAAGAGTTTTTTCTCTTCATCCTGTCCCTGCGGCAGTTAAAAGAGCAGACGGAGGGAATTACCAATGCGTTCCCGATCCGCGCCGTCTGGAAGACGGAGGAAGTCATCGAAAATATGCCGTACCGTCTCACGAATGCACAGATGCGCGTGTGGGGCGAACTGGAGCGGGACTTAAAAGGCCATACCCGCATGGCGCGGCTGGTACAGGGAGATGTCGGAAGCGGAAAGACAATTCTGGCATTCCTTGCAATGATTATGACAGCCGAGAACGGCTACCAGTCGGCGCTGATGGTTCCGACGGAGGTCCTGGCGCGGCAGCATTATGAATCGCTCTGCACTCTGTTAAAAGAAAACAATCTGACGGAATACAATCCCCGCCTTCTGACTGGATCCACGAAAGCAAAAGAACGCCGGGAAATTTATGCCAGTCTGGAAGACGGAAGCTGCAAAATGGTGATCGGCACACATGCACTGATTCAGGAAAAGGTACAGTACAAAAATCTGGCGCTTGTCATCACAGACGAACAGCACCGCTTCGGTGTCCGGCAGAGAACGGCACTTGCTGAAAAAGGGGAACCGCCGAATGTTCTCGTTATGAGTGCAACGCCGATTCCAAGAACCCTGGCTATCATTCTGTACGGAGATCTTTCGATTTCTGTGATTGATGAACTTCCGGCGAAGCGTCTGCCGATCAAAAACTGTGTGGTGGATACGTCTTACCGTCCAAAAGCTTACCGCTTTATCACGCGTCAGGTCGAACTGGGCCGTCAGGCGTATGTGATCTGCCCGATGGTGGAGGAGAGCGAGGGTCTGGAAGCGGAAAACGTCACCGACTATACACAGCTCCTGAAAAAAGAGCTGCCGGGCATCACAGTAGAGATGCTGCACGGACAGATGAAGGCGGCGCAGAAAAACGAGATCATGGAGCGGTTCGCCAGCGGAGAAATCCAGGTACTCGTCTCGACGACAGTCGTGGAGGTCGGTGTCAACGTGCCGAATGCGACG
>ENA-OQCW01000026-OQCW01000026.1-human-gut-metagenome-genome-assembly--contig:-NODE-26-length-115500-cov-11.239553_pt1 | contig 115500 bp, 94 predicted proteins | sample MGYA00242767_ERZ504593 | MGnify/ENA primary metagenome ERZ504593 (study PRJEB26092, sample SAMD00036307) | human gut metagenome | host: Homo sapiens | study: EMG produced TPA metagenomics assembly of... | reverse complement strand
TAATATGAAAAGTTTCAAGATACTTATCCAATATTTCTGTATTAACAAGTACAAGCTGACCAATTTTATAACAAGCCTTGGCATCCTTAGCCACTTCTTGAAATTTTGTCATTCCCATACTGTACATCTTTGCACCATCTGAATATCTTACAAACTTTTTTGCATCCTCATATCTATCTTTCTTCTTTGATTCATTCATTGCTGTGCTCCTTTCACTTTGACTTCATAACAAATGACGTATTTTCTCCATAACGCAAAAAAGAGGACATCTTCTAAATTTCTTTAGAAAATGTCCTCTTAGTAGTTCATATTTGATTGAATCTTTTTCTTTTCAGATTGTGTACTCTTTCATACTGATGTAAATGACTATGCCAAAATACGTCTTTTAATGCGTCCTTTGACGTACTCAAATGCCTCAACCCCGCATAAACACTAGGTTTATTTATCCAAGCTCTTCATTGTCGGGAAGAGCAGCACGTCTCTGATTGCCTCAGCTCCTGTCAGAAGCATACACATACGGTCAATGCCGAATCCAATACCACCGGTCGGCGGCATACCGATCTCCAATGCGTTCATAAAGTCTTCATCTGTTGTATTGGCTTCATCATCGCCCTGTGCAAGCAGTTCTTCCTGGGCTTTAAAACGTTCTCTCTGGTCGATCGGATCGTTCAGCTCAGAATAAGCATTTGCCATCTCCCAACCATTCATGAAGAACTCGAAACGCTCTACATATTCCGGATTTTCTGGCTTTTTCTTCGTCAGCGGCGAGATCTCAACCGGATGGTCCATAACGAACGTCGGCTGAAGCAGGTGCTCCTCTACAAACTCCTCAAAGAAGAGATTCAGGATATCACCTTTTTTATGTCTCTCTTCAAACTCAATATGATGCTCTTTTGCAAGTTCTCTTGCCTGCTCCAGAGTCTCAACTTCATTCCAGTCAACGCCTGCGTACTTCTTCACTGCGTCAACCATTGTGATACGCTCGAACGGCTTGCCGAGATCCATCGGGATTCCCTTGTATACGATCTGTGTCGTTCCGAGCACTTCCTGTGCAACAAAACGATACAAATTTTCTGTCAGATCCATCATGCCGTGGTAATCTGTAAATGCCTGGTAAAGCTCCATCAGAGTGAACTCCGGGTTATGTCTTGTATCAAGACCCTCATTACGGAATACACGTCCGATCTCATATACCTTCTCGAGTCCTCCGACGATCAGTCTCTTCAGGTACAGCTCAAGGGAAATACGAAGCTTCAGATCTTCGTTCAGGGCATTGAAATGTGTCTCGAACGGTCTTGCCGCTGCTCCACCTGCGTTCTGTACAAGCATTGGAGTCTCAACTTCCATGAATCCTTCTCCGCTTAAATACTTGCGGATCGCACTGAGAATCTTGGAACGCTTGATAAAGGTATCTTTAGACTCTGTATTCATGATCAGGTCTACATATCTCTGACGGTAACGTGTATCTACATCTGTCAGACCGTGGAACTTCTCCGGGAGGATCTGTAAGCTCTTGGAGAGGAGTGTCACCTTCTCTGCATGGATAGAAATCTCACCTGTTCTTGTTCTGAAAGCAAATCCTTCCACTCCGAAGATATCACCGATATCCGATTTTTTAAAATCAGCGTAAGACTCTGTTCCGATCGCATCTCTTGCAACGTATACCTGGATGCTTCCCTGTAAATCCTGGATATTGCAGAAAGAGGCCTTGCCCATGACTCTCTTAAACATCATACGTCCTGCAATTGCCACATGGATCGGGCTTGCGTCCATGATATTTCTTCTCTCTTCGTAATCCTTTTTAAGCGCTTCTTTCGCCTGCTCCTCATCCATTCCCTCTACGTTCGGCTCCTGGCGGTCTTTTAACAGCTCAGTCTCATGTGCCTCGTAAAGACCTTTCACCTCAAGCGAATGATGTGTCTGATCGAACTTTGTAATCTGGAACGGGTCTCTTCCGTTCTGCTGCAGCTCTGCAAGTTTCTCGCGGCGAACCTTCAGTAAGTGGTTAATGTCCTGTTCCTGTGTCTGCTGTGCCAATCTCTTCACTCCCTTTTCTTTGTATTTTTTAGATATTTCTCTGGATAGAAAGTACTTTGTACTGCATAATTCCGGCCGGTGTTTCTACATCGACAATATCATCCTTGTGCGCGCCGATCAGAGCTTTTCCTACCGGAGACTCGTTGGAAATTTTTCCTTCCAGGCTATTTGCCTCGGTGGAACCAACGATCTGGAACTCGATTTCCTCGTCATACTCCAGATCCAGTACGTCTACTTTACATCCGATATTGATCTTATCAGAATCTACTTCGTCCTCAACAACAACCTCTGCGTTTTTCAGGATTTTTTCGATCTCTTCAATTCTTGCCTCGATATCACGCTGCTCATCTTTTGCTGCATCGTACTCGGCGTTCTCGGAAAGGTCTCCCTGCTCTCTTGCTTCTTTGATTTTACCGGCAATTTCTCTACGTTTGTTTACTTTGAGATCATGAAGCTCGTCCTCCAGTTTTTTCAGGCCGGCATAGGTAAGAATCGTTTTTTTCTGTTCCATTTTATACACCCTTTCTATCGTTTCTGTATCCAGTCATATCTGATTTTATTCTGTAAACTCTCCGGAAATGCGCTGTATTTTCAGTATTCCCGGTTGAAATAAGGATAGACTCCGCCTATCCTAACAATTAAAGTAGTATAAAGGATTGCCCACGGAATGTCAAGAAAAAAAGAAACGCAGGAAAGATTTTCTTTTTCACAAATCCTTCCTGCATCTTTCTCTTATTTTTCCTTTATTTTTCGGATGAGCTTCCTGTCAGTGCTTTCTTTTTCCAATTTCCTTTTTTATAGAAAATCAGCGTCAGAAGCGCACCCATGCACCAGCTTACCAGCATGGAAATCCAGAGTACCTGATATCGTCCGTTTGGCAGCTCCGGCGTTCTGGTCAGAAAGGCCAGACCGTATGCCAGCGGCACACGGATTACAACGGTAACAACCATCGAAATCCACATCGGGGTCATCGTATCGCCTGCTCCACGCATGACGCCGGAAAGCGACTGTGTTATTGCCATGGCAATATAGCCGACCGCAAGGATCTTCATCATATTGGCACTTAATGTTACGAGCTCTGTGGTATTCGTAAAGATTCCCATCAGATGATGGCCGAAAATAACAATTAAAAGGGTAATGGTCGTTGAGGTTCCGACTGCAATCAGTGTTCCCTGTTTTGCGCCCTGCTCTACGCGGTCCATACGGCGTGCACCGACATTCTGACCGGCATACGTTGTCATCGCGGTACCAAACGAAAAGTTCGGCATCATTGCAAAGCCATCGACACGCATGATGATAACATTCGCGGCGATAACCATTTCACCGAAGCTGTTGGTCAGCGACTGTACGATAACCATCGCCATGGAGAAGATCGCCTGGGTAATACCAGACGGCAGACCAAGGCGGATAATTTCCATCGAATACTGTTTTTTCATTTTCAGATATTTGGGTCTGAAATCAAAAATGTCGGTCATACGCATCAGACGCCACATGCAGAGTACTGCAGAAATTGCCTGCGCAATCACGGTCGCGTATGCAACTCCGGCAACGCCCATGTGGAACTGGGAAACGAATACAATATCCAATACAATGTTGATGACCGTTGCCACCAGCAGATAAATCAGCGCCGAAATCGAATCGCCGAGTCCGCGAAGGATACCACATAGAATGTTATAGTACGCACTACCGGCACAGCCCACCATCAGGATCACCAGATACGAGGTACACCAGTCGATGATAGAATCCGGTGTTTTCAGCATTTCCAGCAGCGGTCTTGAGAGGACGGCTCCCAGAATCATAATAATGATGGAAGAAATTGCTGTCAGCGTGACGCAGTTTCCGATCATCATCGAAAGCTCTTTTCTTTGTCTTGCTCCAAAATACTGCGACACCATGACGCCAGCGCCGACAGAAATTCCGACGAACAGAACCAGAAGCAGGTTTAAGATCGGGCTGGCGCTTCCAACTGCCGCAAGCGCGTTGTCCCCGACATATTTTCCGATTACAATACTGTCAACCGTGTTGTAGAGCTGCTGGGCAATGTTGCCGATCAGCATAGGGATTGTAAAAGCTACAATCTTTTCCCACGGCTTTCCCACCGTCATGTCGGACGGTGCGAAAAGTTCTTTGATAGTCATACACTACACTCCCTCTTTTGTTTTTTTATTCCCAATACCTCTAAATGTCAGTATAGCATAGAAAAAGTACCCGTGATATATCAATATTGGCATATCATAGGTACTTTTTTGACTTATTTTACTTACTTGTCAGCCGCGTTCCCACTCATTCAGCATCTGTTCCAGCTCCTGCAGGCTCTCCACCTGGTTGATCGCTGCGCGCAGTTTCGCCGAGTGCGGGAATCCCGCCGTGTACCACGCAACGTGCTTCCGCATCTCGCGGATGCCGATCGCGCCGCCTTTGTATTCCACCTGCATGCGCGCATGGCGAAGCATCATCTCTTTTACCTCATGCTGCGTCGGCTTTGCAAGTGTTTCTCCGGTTTCCCTGTAATGAAGAATCTGTTTAAAAATCCACGGATTTCCTTCCGCGCCGCGGCCAATCATAATGCCATCGCAGCCCGTCTGTTCAACCAGCGCTTCGGCGCTCGCCGCATCAACCACATCGCCATTTCCGATGACCGGAATCGAAACCGCTTCTTTTACCTGACGGATGATATCCCAGTCTGCTTTTCCGGAATAGAACTGTGCCCGCGTTCTTCCATGCACCGCAATCGCAGCCACACCGCAGTCCTCGAGAATCTTTGCAATCTCCACAGCATTCGCCGACTCTTCGTTAAATCCCTTTCGAATTTTAACTGTCACCGGCTTTTTCACTGCCTTTACCATACCGGTCACAATCTTCCGCACCAGCGCAGGATCCTTCATCAGCGCGGAGCCCTCGCCGTTGTTGACGACCTTCGGCACCGGGCAGCCCATGTTAAAATCCAGAATGTCAAACGGCCGCTCCTCGATCTGTGCGGCAATCTGCGCCAGAATTTCCGGATCACTGCCAAAAAGCTGGAGCGATACAGGATGTTCACCCGGATGAATCGTCATCAGATCCTCGGTATTTTTGTTCTTATACAGAATCGCCTTCGCGCTGACCATCTCCATACAGATCAGGCCTGCTCCCTGCTCCTTGCAGAGAACGCGGAACGGCAGATCCGTCACACCTGCCATCGGTGCGAGCACGAGCGGATTTTGCATTTCCACATTTCCGATTTTCAGCGGAGACATCGTCTGGAGCGTACGTTTCTTACTTTCCATCCGGCTTCTCTCCGTCTTCTTCTGCGAACGCTTCCTCCGGCACTTCCTCGCCGAGGAAGAAAACGCGGTAATACAGCTCCAGAGATTCCAGCAGATCCTTTTTCTCCTCCTGATACTGCTTGATCCGCAGCGCACCGCCGATCTCATCGTACATCGCATCCGCATCTACAGCCTCTGTTTCGAACTGCAGACTGCCGTCACTGTCAAACCACATGGTGAAAATGCCGCCGATTTCCACGGTGAACATAACGCACATGATATGAAGCTCATCCTGCACGGACTGCGGCAGGGATGCAAAATCCTGGTTAAAATAATATTTCTGCTCATACGCACTCGCTCCGCAGAGCACTACTTTTTCATCATCTGAATACATATATTTTCCTTTCCTGATCCAAGTTTTTTATACATAACTGTACAGGCCGCGCACTGAAACCTCGCCGGAATGCACTTCCGCGATCGTTCCATCCTCTTTTCTCACACGCAGCTCACCCGTCGACGTGATGCCGAGCGCCACACCCTCGAACGGCTCTTTCGGATCCAGCACACGCACCGGCTGATCCTTATTTGCAAGTACAGCCTCATAGGCTTCCTGCAGCGCCGAGAGATCTCCCGCCTCCAGGAATTTTTCGTAATTCTCCTCGAACGCCTCCAGCACCGCTGCGACTATTTTCGCCCGATTGACCGGATGCCCCATTTCGATCGCCAGTGACGTCGCGATCTCAGCAATTTCTTCCGGAAACTCCGTCTGGTTCACATTGATTCCCGTTCCAATGACGACATAATTGATGTAATCGATCTGTGCACTCATCTCGGTTAAGATTCCGCAGAGCTTTTTCCCGTTCAGCACCGCATCGTTCGGCCACTTAATTCTCGTGTCGACGCCGAGCGCTCTCTGTACCCCCTGCACAACAGCAAGTCCCATCACAATCGTCAGCATCGGCGCTTTGGCCGGCTCGAGATCCGGGTACAGCAGGAGGGACATCGAAACGGAAGTTCCCTCCGGCGATTTCCAGACTCTTCCGCGGCGGCCTTTTCCAGCGGTCTGCGTCTCGGCCGTTGTCAGTGTACCGTTCGGCGCTCCTTCTTCCGCCAGGCGCTTCGCCCACGTATTTGTCGAATCTACTTCATGGCTGTAATAGACCGTCTGTCCAACATATTTCGTATGCGTGCGGCTTTCCAGCTCGTCCTTCGTCATCAGATCCGGCTCGTTCAGCAGACGGTAACCTTTATTCTGTACCGCCTCGATCTCGTATCCTTCCTCTTTTAACTGATTCATGATCTTCCACACTGCAGTACGGGAAATTCCAAAATGTTCACACAAATCCTGACCCGAAACATTTTCTCCTGATTCTCGCAGAAGGCGCAGTGTCTCAGCTCTTTTATTTTCCAGCATATGATATCTTCACACTCCTCACATAAACCAACAGCAGCGCTGCGAAAGACGTGCTCCGCAGCGCTGCTGTACGTGTCTTGCCATTCTTCTATTATACACAGTCTGTTCCGGTTTTTCCACCAGAAAGTTTATGCACCAAGCGTTGCTGCCATCACAGCTTTGATCGTGTGCATGCGGTTCTCTGCTTCCTCGAAGACTCTCGACTGTGCGGACTCAAATACCTCATCGGTAACTTCCATCTCATCCAGTCCGTAACGGTCGTGGATCTCTTTTCCAATCTTTGTTTTCAGATCGTGGAACGACGGCAGGCAGTGCAGGAATACCGCGGTATCCTTGGCATTTGCCATTGCTTCTTTTGTCACGCGGTACGGAGTCAGATCGTGGATTCTCTCCTCCCATACGCTGTCCGGCTCACCCATGGATACCCAGACATCCGTATAGATAACATCGGCGTCTTTCGTTCCCTCTTTTACATCCTCGGTGAGGGTGATGGTTGCGCCGCTCTCCTTTGCATACTCTTCACACTGTGCAACGAGTTCCGCGTTCGGGAAGTATTTCTTCGGTGCGCAGGCTACAAAATCCATACCCATTTTTGCAGATGCAATCATCAGGGAATTTCCCATGTTGTAGCGGGCGTCGCCCATGTAAACGAGTTTGATGCCTTTTAAGTGGCCGAACTCTTCCTGGATTGTCAGCATATCGGCGAGCATCTGGGTCGGGTGGTACTCGTTGGTCAGTCCGTTCCATACCGGGACTTTGGAATATTTTGCCAGCTCCTCTACGATCTCCTGGCCGAATCCACGGTACTCAATTCCCTCATACATTCCTGCAAGAACGCGGGCCGTATCTTTGATGCTCTCTTTTTTACCGATCTGGGAACCGGTCGGGTCAAGATAGGTGGTTCCCATGCCGAGATCATGTGCGGCTACTTCGAAGGAACAGCGGGTTCTGGTGCTGGTTTTCTCGAAGATCAGCGCAACGTTTTTACCGCGCAGGGTGTCCACCGGAATGCCTTTCTTTTTCTTATCCTTCAGCTCTGCGGACAGATCCAGCAGATAGGAAATCTCTTCCGGGGTGAAATCCTTTAATGTCAGAAAATCGCGTCCTTTTAAATCCATGGTGTGTTCCTCCTTAAATATATCGGTATGTAATGTATTTTTATCGCTTAAGATGGTTTCTATTATGAAACAGGCCGGCGCATCTGTCAAGGGGTGAAATGTATATTTTTACGTATTTTACTTGTATTATTCATAATATATGTATTTTTATACATTTTTATTCTGTTATTCTTACCGGCAACTACAGAATCTGCCAGTGGCAGCTCCCTCCGGATGCAGAGCAATAAAAAATTCTCCCGTGTCCGGCATGATGCGTTTCACGGGAGAATCCTGCTTTTTTATTTCTGTCCTTCTTTCCCTGCCGGGCCTTTCTGCTCTTCCACGATTCCCTTGAATGTGGTAGCCAGACTTGCCAGTCCCTGCAGATCGGACGGAACAACAATCTTCGTTGCTTTTCCATTCGCCAGAACACCAAGTGCCTCGAGACTCTTTAAGGTAAGAACCGCATCGTCAGCACCTGCCTCTTTGATGGCACGGATACCATCGGCATTTGCCTGCTGTACTTTGAGGATCGCCTCCGCCTGGCCTTCTGCCTCGCGGATTCGTTTCTCTTTTTCTGCCTCAGCACGAAGAATCGCTGCCTGCTTCTCTGCCTCTGCATCCAGGATCGCAGACTGTTTTTTACCTTCGGCAACCAGGATGGTCGATTTTTTCTCACCTTCTGCAATCAGGATTGCTTCACGGCGTTCACGCTCTGCTTTCATCTGTTTCTCCATGGCTTCCTGAATGGCTGCCGGAGGCATGATGTTTTTCAGCTCAACACGGTTGACTTTAATGCCCCACGGGTCGGTTGCGATATCGAGAGCTGCCTGCATCTTCGTGTTGATAATCTCACGGGATGTCAGTGTTTCGTCCAGCTCCAGATCTCCGATGATGTTTCGAAGTGTCGTTGCGGTCAGGTTTTCAATGGCCATCAGCGGATTTACAACACCGTATGCGAACAGCTTCGGATCGGTAATCTGGAAAAATACGACCGTATCAATCTGCATCGTAACGTTATCTTTTGTAATGACCGGCTGCGGCGGGAAATCCACCACCTGCTCTTTTAAGTTCACGCGGATTGCCACGCGCTCGATAAACGGAACCTTAAAATGAAGACCGGTTGCCCAGGTGCCTTTGTATTTTCCAAGACTCTCAACAACGTAAGCACTGGCCTGCGGCACGATCTTCACACACGATGCTGCAATAAACAGTACAATCACAAGAAGAAAAATCATTAAAATTCCTGCAATTCCTCCACCACTCATGTTTCATTTCCTCCTTCTTTTTCTTTGACCTTTACAATCAGCTTGACGCCTTCCACACGGAGCACTTCCACCACGGTCTCTTTCGGGATAATGCCTCCTTCGCTTTCCGTTCTCGCAGTCCAGGTGTTTCCGCCCAGCGATACCTTTCCGGTGCCTGCCAGGTTGGAAATCTCTTCTGCGACGATCCCTTCCATTCCAATCACGCGGTCTACATTTGTTTTTAAGGTATCCTTATTCAGGAAACGGACGGCTACAGGACGTGTAAAAATCAGAAGTATCAGCGATACAACAAGAAAGCAGACCATCTGAATTACAAATCCGGCTCCGCACATAGCTGCGATCAGAGCAATCAGGGCGCCGCCCGCAAACCAGATGGTTGCCAGACCTAACGTTGCCGCCTCAATCACCAGCAAAACCACAAGCGCAATCAGCCAGTACACTGCATATTCCATGTTCTTCTCCCCCTTTCCGATTTCTTGGCTGTTGGATTCATGATACTATATGAGAATGAAAATAGCAAGCGAGAGGTGGAATATTCAGAAAAAAGACAGGATTTTAAGAACTGGTCGCGCAGGGACAGGGAATCACAGACTGTCAATTCCGAGGCGGGACATTAGTACCAAAACGGCTGCCAGTATAGAATATGCATGTACCTGTAAAAAAAACACCAAAGTAAATGCCAATGCATTTCCAAAACAGTGATTGGATGTGCGCCGTATAGTGAACACACGCTTTCCATGTCAGTTTCTCTTTTACAAACGGATTCGCATGATATTTCTTTAATACCTTCGCCACAACACGGATCTTTTTCCCTTTATATGTCATTTCTTCTTTTGCCAGATACATCGCGCCAATCAGCAGATGAAAGAAAATCAGATCTCCATATTTCCTGGAAAGGGATTTTTCCTTCAAAAACTGTTCAAAATCGGATGCCAGCAAAATCCAGTTCTGCATCAGATCCTTTTTCGGCCGGAACGTCAGAGACTGGAGGTTTTCACGGTAAAGGACGATGCTCTGTGGGACAAAGGCATACTTCGGATGGCATGCGCAGCATCGGAAATTGTGTGCCTTATCTTCGGCGTAACTGTAGGGGGGAATCCACAAATCGTGAACCTCCAGAAAGGATCTGCGGTAGAGCTTGCCCCAGTCGTAGGAAAGTGCTCCGTTTTGGAAAAATCCCTGAAACCGAAACTCTGTACTGTCCGGGTTTTCTTTTTCCAGATTGCTGCAGCATTTCACTTTTTCGCCATTCGCTTTCCATCTGCGATACGTTCCGATCACAATATCTGCCTGCTCTCTTTCTGCCTGTACGGCAAGGGAACATATCGCAGACGGATCGTCCAGCTTGTCGTCTGCATCCAGGAAGAGAAGGTATTTTCCTGTCGCTTCTTTTATCCCGGCATTTCTGGCTGCTCCACTGCCTTTATTATTCTGATGAAGTACACGGATTCTTGGATCTGCTGCAGCACTCTCCTCGCACATCTGCCCCGAGCAATCGGTCGACCCGTCATCTACCAAAATAATTTCCAATTCTGGATAATTCTGCGCCTGAACGCTCCGTATACACTCTGTCACAAAATTTTCTGCCTGATAAACCGGAATGATCACACTCACAAGTGGATAGCTCATTACTTTTGCTCCCCTCTTTTTCTACTCTTGTATACAAAATATAGCGAATTCCATTGGAAACGTCAACAGAACTTTGCTTTTTTTATCGCTTAACCTTAAACTCTGTCCGTTCATCTGTTGTTTTGTAAGCAATCTGTTCTACATCCGTTCTTTACACAGTAGTACATGTTGTGCTAAAGTTATAAAAGCAATCAAATTTGTAATTATCATTTACAAAGAAGGATCCATTATGAACGCACCAGAATTAAGCATTATTGTCCCTGTTTATCAGACAAAAAAATATTTAAATCAATGTGTGGACAGTATTTTAACCCAGGATTTCCAGAAATTCGAACTATTATTAGTTGATGACGGTTCAACGGATGGAAGTGAGAAAATATGTGACGAATACGCCAGACATGATCCTCGCGTAATTGTATTTCATCAGAAAAACCACGGTGTTTCAGCAGCACGTAATACCGGTCTCGATCATGCCAGAGGAGACTATATTTGTTTTGTAGATGCAGATGACTGGCTGAAAAAAGATTTATTATCTTCTTGCATGAACGCAATGAAAGAAAGCAAAGCCGATATTCTTCATCATGGAATGACTAAAAACATATGGAAAAATAATCATGTTATAAGCTCTGCCCATAAATATGAAATACCTTTTCAAGGCTTAAGTGATCAAATCACCTTAAAAAATCTACTGATAAACCATTATTCCGAATTCAGCGTGCACGTATTTAATTATATTTTCAAGAAAAAATTATTAAATAACAAGAGATTTGAAGAGGGAATCTCTTATTCTGAAGATGCCATCTTTGTAAATCAAGTACTGTCCCTCGTAAAAACCTGCTATTTTCTCGATTCATATGGATATCAATATAATGCCCGTGCAGGATCAGCCGCCTACAAATGGCACGCAGAAATGTTAACTTTTCAAGAGAAAACTTTTTCTGTCATACGGGATTTATTAAAAAAATTTAATCTTTCTCCTGTTGAAGAAGATAATGTTCTGGGATCAGAAATCGTAAATGCATATTCTGCCTTTCTCTATAGTCTTTGTCTTCCCAGCTGCCAATTACCACTCTTTGAGAAAACCAGGCTTGCTCACCAGGCACGAAAACAGTTTCAGATAAAAAAATATATCAAATTATATTCTTTTGAAAACTTAAGCACCTTTGACAGAGCAAAATTATTTTTTGTACAGTTTCATGTAGAAGATATGCTAATTTTTCTTGGTACAACATACGAAAGGATCATTACAAATGAAAAATCAAGTAATTGATTTTGTTATCACATGGGTAGATGGATCGGATCCCATATGGTTTCAGGAAAAACAAAAGATTTTCAAAAAAGCGGTTGGCGCGGTTGATACAGACGATCGTTCGGAACGTTACAGAGACTGGGGAATTCTAAAGTATTTATTTCGTTCGATAGAAAAATTTGCTCCATGGGTAAATAATGTATATTTCGTAACATGCGGTCATCTGCCGGAATGGCTCAACACAGAGTGTTCAAAGTTGCAGATTGTTTCACACAAGGATTTTATTCCCCAAAAATATCTTCCTACCTTTAATTCACATCCCATTGAATGGAATTTTCACCGGATAAAAAATCTGTCGGAACACTTTGTTTATTTTAATGACGATATATTTTTGCTGCAGCCAATAGAGCCAACTGACTTTTTCCGTGATGGAAAACCCGTTGATATGCTTGCCCTGCAGCCCGATGTTGCAAACGTAGAAGATACCGTTATGCCATACATCTATCTGAACAACACCATGCTACTTGCCAAGTACTTTGACAAACGGGAAAACATGAAAAAGCAGCCGGGCGCCTATTTTCACATCGGATATCCTCCCATGTACTTTGGGTATAATCTTCTGGAAATGGCATTTCCACGATTTACCGGTTTTTACACCGTTCATGGCCCGTCTCCTTTGAAAAAGGAGACTTATCGTTTCTTCTGGGAAAAGGAAGAAGAATTGTTAGACGGTGTCTGCAGCCACCCATTTCGTCATAAAGATGATGTGAGCCAATATGTTCTGCGGGAATATCAGAAACTGAGTGGTGATTTCGTTCCAAGAAACACGCACAAGCTCTGTAAATACTTCAATTTAAAACCGGAGAACCCGGAACTGGTAAAGGCAATTGCAAAGCAGACTGCAAAATGTATCTGTATCAATGACAGCAATTTTGAAATCCCATATGAACATGTAAAACGGGAACTGAACGATGCCTTTTCCAAACTTTTTCCGCAGAAATCACAGTTTGAAAAGTAAATTTTGTTCCATATTCAGAGGCGGAAATTTATCTGCATCTATTTTGGCATTACGTTATCGGAACGTTCTTATTTTTTAATCGAAATAGTAACATTTTTACCCCAAATCTATTGACATTTGCGGGATTTTCCTCCTATAATAAGAATTGTAACCAAGGATGATTTTGCAAGAAAAGGACGTGAATATATATGACTAAAAATTACACAAAACCAATCGTTACAATTGATTCTGGTATGGCAGAAGGTGTTTATGCGGCAAGTGGTGCAACAAAAGGAACTCTGAACGTTACTTATTATGGCGTATGGGATCGTTGGGGCACAAATGGTGGTAAAGGACTTGCACAGGCAAGCTGGTCTGATCTGGATGGAACCATCACATTGAATATTAATTTCAATGATACTGTTGATTCAATCGAGACAGATGATGCCTCCGTACAGAAATCCTGGTCTGGAAAAACTGCCACCCTCACTTTTGCAAGCACAGCAACCAATCCGCTGACCATTGGTATTCATCTGAACCATGGAACCAGCATCGACGATCTGCAGCTCACTGGATTTGACTACTCAGTGAAATAAAAAAACATGTATGTTAACCATATATTTTCACTTCGTGTGAACGCATATGGTTCAAAGAAAAAAGTAGCCAGAAAGGCTGCGGGAGGGGCGAAGAAAATGAGTAAATATGTAAAACCTGTAATTTCTCTGGATGAAGGTATGGCTGAAGGTGTTTATGCGGCAAGTGGATGTCTCGTTGGTAAAATCGCCGATGAAAGCTATGAGGGTGGTATGGGTAATAAATATCGTTTTGCTGTTTATTACACCCACGAAACCAAAGAACATTCCAATACTGCCCAGACTGTTGTTGTAAAATTGAACGCACCTATTAATGTTGTTGACGGAAGCGCACAGAACTTTTTACAGTCCGGCAACGGAACTGATACTTTAACTTTTGTCAGAAATTCTTCCATGAATAACAGTGGTGCAGATCAGGGTATGTTCAATGTTGTCGTACAGCCTGTTACTGGAGATGCGTCTTCTTTGAAAGCTACTTTAGTTTCTATAACTGACACTGGATATACCGTATAAGTTGTTCAAACTGAAACATTAATTTTCGTCAGATTATAAAAAAGCAATGGGGTTCTGCAATATGCCCCATTGCTTTTTTATTTTTAGAAATCCTTCTCCATCTCCAAAATCTCTTCCTCTCCCAGCACTTCACACTTTTTCCCTCGAATCGCATACACTCTCGTGCAGATTCCAAGCACCGTCGGCCGGTGTGTCGTTACAATGCAGGTTCGCGGATACGTATCTGTCATAATATTTTTCAGCACTTTCCGTTCCGTCGCCACATCGAGCGCCGAAGTTGCTTCATCCAGCAGCAAAATCGGAGATTTTCGAAGCAGTGCACGCGCAATCGAAAGCCGCTGTGCCTGTCCTTCTGAGAATCCGCCGCCGCGTTCTTTCACCATACTTTCAATACCATCCGGCAGTTTCTCCACAAATTCCCATGCACATGCCAGTTTCAACGCCTCCACGATCTCTTCATCTGTGGCTTCCGGTTTCACATTTCGCATATTTTCTGCAATTGTTCCTGAAAACATCGTATTCCCCTGTGGCACATAAGAAAACAATTTCCTTGTGGACGGCGACAGTGCAATCCGTTGTTCTCTGTCTTCCCCTGCACCAATCCATGCTTCTCCCCCCTGGGCACGCAGCAAGGATAAGATCAGCCGCAGCATCGTTGTCTTTCCCTCGCCGGACGGGCCGACGAGTGCAATAATTTCATGCGGCCACGCTTCCAGTGATGCTTTCGAAAACACTTCTGTTCCCGTATGGTAGGTATAGCTCAAGTCCTCCATAGCAAGCCCGATGCCGCTTGCCCGGTATTTTTCTGCAAACTGCTCCACTTCCCGATCCGCACTGTAGTCCTCCTGCGGCATCTCCACAATATCCATCAGACGGCCGGCTGAGATGCCAAGAGAAATCGCCGATGGCACAAGGCTGACCAGCGAATTGACGGAACCCGTCAGTGTACCGGACAGAGACAGAAACATGGTCATGGTTCCGTAAGAAATTGCCCCGCTCCAGACACGGTAAATTCCCCATCCGTAGCAGCTGTAAGATACAAGATAGCTGATTAACGTCATCAGAAGCGAGGTTGCAATCGACATTTTCTGGAAATCCAGGCGCATTTTGATGTATTCCTGCTGCAGATTTTTCAGGCGATCGACATAAAAGCGGATCATATCGAATGCCTTGATTGTCTGAATATTGGAAAATGCTTCCTGATTAAATCCGTAAAGTTTCGCACTCATCTGTGCGCTCCGCTGGTTATTGTTCGTCATCCGGCGCAGCAGCGGGCGGGACAGAAGCGCACTGAACGGGATGCCAAGCAATGCAAAAATGGCAAAGGTGGGATCATAATGTACCACAATCGCCAATGCACTGATAAATTTCACAGTATAGATCACAAGATTCGGCAGCCAGTTCAGGATACCACTGGAAATATTTGAAGCATCAGAACTCCACCGTGTTACCAGATCTCCGGTATGATACGCTGTCAGCGATTCCCAGTCCGTGACCAGAATCTTGGCAAAAATATCATTCTGGATTTCGCGGTCTACCTTCAGGTTAATCATCGTAGATGCATACGCAGATGCCTGCGAAATCAGGGTATTTCCAAAAGAAAAGCCGATCATCAGTGCGAAGGTCTGCAAAAGTTTTCCTGTCTGGTGCCCGGTGATAATATCAACCAGATCTTTCGATATCACACTGGACGCAAGAGAAACACCGGTTCCGAAAACACCAAGTGCGGTATAGAAAATCATGGCTTTCCAGTATCGTCTGGCATACTGTGCAATCCACAGAAATTCTTTCCACATCTTCTGAAGCATTTCCGCCTGGAGGCATTTTTTTATTTTTGTCCACAAGTTTCTCATTTTAAAGCCTCCTGCGCAAGTTCATCCTCCGTGATTCTGTGATGCATCACTTCTGCCGCTGTATCATTTTTCGTACAGCGCAGGAAGTAAACCGGCTTTTCATTTGCAATTTCTTCCGCAAAAGCAAGATTCTTTTTCATCAGCCCTGCCGTCCAGGGCGGCGAGATCATCCGCTGCATCACACGGAGTGTTTTCTGCTCTTTCGTCAGGGAAACGATTTTATCCTCCGGCGCTTTTTCCAGCAGCACAATCCCTCCCAGCTCTTTCTTTTCGACTGTGAAAATTTCTGATGTGCCGCACCACGGGATTCCGTATACTACAAACTGATCGCCCTCTTTTCCTATGAGGTTCAGATCTCCGTTCAGAAACGGCGTGTCAAACAGTTTTTTCCAAAGTGCCGTATGAGTCGATTTTCCCATTCCCGACGGACCGGAAAACAGCCATGCTTTTTCCAGATAAAGAAGAGATGCGGAATGCAGCACAAACATGCCTTTTTTCTGTGCCAGGAACAGAAATACCGGCCGGATCGCCAGAAAGAGGGAATCCTGCTCTTCTTCTGTCATAGGCAGACGGTAATAAATACAGGCGAAGCTTCCATCCGCTTTCATCCAGATTTCATAGATATTTTTAAGAGCCGGGAACCAGAGGACATAGCCTTCTTCCCACGCGCAGACTGTCAGATCTTTATTCCGGATCAGAATGTTTCCATTCTGGTGGCTTTCCGGTACATGCTCGATCAATTCTAACGTGAGATCCGCCGCATCCTGCCTATTTTCTGTTTTTATCACCGTTTCTTCCACTTCTTTTTCTCCTGTTTTTTTCGCTGCCTCTCCTTCTGTTTTCTCTGTTGCTTCTTCCTTTCCTCTTTTCTTCTCAAAAGAAGCAAACTGTTTTGGAATGCAGCCCTCTTTTCCATAAACAGCAATGGAAATTCCTGCGATCTTCAATTCTCCGGCGCAAGTTCCATCCGGAGAACCAAGTTCCCGTCGTACCGCACCAAAGGCAAGAAGCTCCTTCACAAAAGCCTGAATATCTTTTTTCAGTTCCTCCTGCTCTTCTTCCGGCACTTCATAACAGCGAATCATTTTCTGCTGAAGTTCTTCCATTGTTTTTGGTGTTTCCAGCGCTTCCCAGAGAATCCGTGCGGTCTCATTCAGCTCCATTCCTCGCTGCTGGTCTGCTATTTTCTGCCCATAAGGCAGAAGATAATGTGTGTTCCCGATTTTCTGCAGTAAATATCCTTCCTGCCTTCTGATTCTCATAATCTGATTTCCCTTCCTGTGTTTGTTTTCTTATATTTGCTGTCTTTCGTTTTGTATGTAAAGTTATGCTTTTTCTGCTCATCATCCTTTTTATTTTCAGGGTAAGCTGTTATAATAAAATTCAGGTAACTATTCAGAGCCACTCGTCAAAATGCCACGCATTTCGTCGGTTCGGCGTATCCGCCAAATGGAGTTTTTTATGTACACTTACGATATTGAACAACTTTTAAAAAACGGTTCTGCCGTCAAACTGAAACCGCAGGGCTACAGTATGTATCCTCTTTTTCTTCCGGGCCGGGACGAAGCTGTCATTGAACACTGTGTTCCTTCCGAACTTCATCGCGGCGATGTAATTCTGTATCGCCGTGTGCAGGGAATCCTTGTTCTGCACCGCATCTGCCGAATTACCAGGGATGGCTTCTATCTGGTCGGGGACAATCAGACCGAAGTGGAAGGACCTCTTTCCCCGGAGCAGATTCATGGAAAACTGACTGGTGTCGTACGCAATGGAAAATCGTTTTCTGTTTCGTATCCAATTTATCGGATGCTTTCTTCCATCTGGCTCTTTTTACGCCCTGTCCGCCCGTTTTTCTGGTCGGTAACGGCTTTTTTCCGCAGGTTTTTTCAGAAGCACTGATTTTTTCATTGTCCTCTCCGAATTTTTTTCAAAATGCACAGAGAAATTTCTATTGCATCAGGCTTTTCGCATTCCCTTCACCATGGTTACAATGCTCTGAAGTCTCCAGCCTCTTCCAAAGATCACCAGATCCAGCAGCAGCGGAATCGCAATACACAGGAGAAAGCAGACGCAGAACAGAAGCATACCGCCTGCTCCGTATATCAGTGGTACGATTTTCTGCATCAGCAGAACTTCGCCCGCTATGACTGCCAGATACTCTCCGATATCCTGCGCATACCGCAGCGCCTCTCCCGGCATCTCGAGGAAATCCCGGAAATAAATGATATACCGATACAAGATCTGCAGCAGATAAGACAGTAAGGTTCCAAGCAGAACGCCTGCCATCCCATACGGTTTTACAAGTGCCAGTGACACGATCAGATTAAGAAGTGCGGAGGATGCTCCGACATTTTTCTCTTTTTCAAACAGTCCCGTCACGCCCATCACAAGGCTGAGCGGCAATCCCATAATTCGAACCAGCAATACTACAATACAAAAAACAGTAATTCCCCAGCCAAGTTCGTAGGAAGGACCAAGCCAGATATCACGGACAAATGGTGTAATCAGAGAAAACAGGCCAACCGATACAACCGACGCAATGCAGAAAAAGCCAAAGGTCAATTGCCGCAGAATCTCATAATTTCTCTGACGATTTTTTTCTGTAAAATAATCTCCGACCGTCGGCTGGATCGTATTCGCAAGGATCGTGAGAATATTGCTGATCGCCTGCGTAATCATACAGTAATTTGCATATCGTCCTACCGTACCGACCCCGATAAAACCGGAAATAATCAGGTTGTCCGTGCAATACAGCATTTTTTCTGAAATTCTGGAAATAAACAGGCTTTTCAGATCTCTTACAATTCTTTTCGTCAGAGACGATGTGCTCTTTTCTTTTCTCCGCTGGCGCAAAAACGGATATTTCTGCTCCACATACCAGCTGATCCAGATATTCAGCACGACTTCCGTTACGGTTCCAATACCAAGCGCCAGCAGATAATTCTGTTCCCATGTAACCAGCAGAATAATCGCCAGATAGCTGACCACATTTAAAATCAGTCCGGTGATGCTTGCAATGTATTCTTTCTGATCCGCAATCAGCAACGACTTCCGGTACGTTAAAAGATAAGAAAGAACGGTTCGAACCAGCCACATCGCATACAGAACGCGGATATAGGATAACGAATAACTGTTATTTTTCATAAAAAGGTGGATGAACGGCAGAACCGCCATTCCCGCCGCAAATACAAGAACAGCAAAGACGTGATATGCCTTTCGGTAAAGATTCATCAGCGATGCAATCTCTGCCTCATCCTTTCTTGCAAGCGCGCCATACAAATGGTAAACGATTGCCGTGGATATGCCAAGCTCCGTCACGGAAAGGATATTGATGACATTGGAAATAACACCATTCATTCCAACCAGCTCCGCGCCCATGTACAGGTTCATGGCACGCTGGCTGAAAAAGCCGAGGATCAGAAGCGCAAACTGTGAAAGCATACTGAAAAAACTGTTTCGGAATAAATTTTTAATGCGCATAAGTTCCTCCTTCTTCTCGTTTTTATAACATGCTACGCGGGTAAACAGTTCCGTAATTTTACATCACTCTTATTTTCCACTGTTTTCATGGATTTTGTAACATTAAAATGGTATCATATATCTAATACCTGCTATCGTTGCTGCCGTTTCCAGATACCTGTGAATGGCAGTATCCCTTTTGGAAAGGCTTTCCTTTATGAAAACAAATAGAAAAAAATCATTTTCTTATCTTCTGTTTTTTCTTCTGCTTCTGGTATTCCTTGCACTGTTCGCATTTCTTGGTATCCGTTCTTTTTATCGTGCGAATTACATGCCGGAACCATGCACAGAATCCGCAGACGAGTTATCCAATCCATACATTGGATTTTATCACATGTATGGCTATGTTCTTGGAAGCGATTCGCTCTCGAATCTTCCTGCCGCCTCTGATTCCGACGCCAAAAACAGGCAGGGAATTGTCATGCTGGAAGTGAATCTGCAGAATTTTTCAAACGAAGATCTCTCCGATTCAGCTCTTTCCCAGCTTGATACCATTCTCTCTGCCTGGCAGAGACATGGCAGTCAGGTGATCTTACGTTTTCTCTACGACTGGGATGGAAAAGCAATGGAAACAGAGCCGCAAAGTCTGGAGCAAATTCTGCGTCACATGGACCAGACAGCTGAAGTTGTAAATCGCTACACGGACTGTGTTTTTCTGATGCAGGGCATTTTTGTCGGAAACTGCGGGGAAATGAACAATTCTCACTACATGTCCGATGAGGACTGTACTACCCTGATGCACCATCTGGCAGAGGTAACGGATCCTTCGGTTTTTCTGTCTGTCCGCACACCGGTACAGAGGCGGAAAATTCTGGATTCCTCCGAACGGCCGACAAAGGAAACAGCTTTTGATGGTTCGCTTTCCTCCCGGCTTGGACTGTTTAACGATGGTATGCTCGGAACGGCCAACGATACCGGCACTTATGGTGATACCGCTGCCTCCGCAGACACTTACCGTTCCGCCTGGGTTCGTGAGGATGAGCTTTCCTTCCAGAATGAACTCTGCAATTTCGTCCCAAACGGCGGCGAGGTCACTCTGGATAACCCATTGAATGATCTCGCACATGCCATTCAGGATTTATCGCGCATGCATGTCTCCTATCTGAATTCGGAACACGATCCCGCGGTTCTGGATAAATGGAAAGCAGCTGCTTACAAAGACAAAGCTTCCGTTTTTAACGGATTGTCCGGCTATGATTATATCGAGCGTCATCTGGGATACCGCTATGTCATCCAGGACACTGCTTTGGATTCGTCTGATTTTCAGATACGGCTGGAAAATGTTGGTTTTTCTGTCTGCTATCGAAAACTGGATTTACAGCTCACCCTGGTTTCTTCCGATGGTGAGGTTTTCTCATTTCCCATCTCTTCGGATTCCAGATTCTGGATACCGGGGACTACTGCAGAGCTCTCTATTTCTCTCCCGCTTGCGAGACTCACCAAAGGCAGTTATACGGTATATTTCCAGATGACGGATCCTGTTCTGCAAAGGGAAATTTTGCCCGCAAACACATTTTCTCATGATACGCATGGATTTTCGATTGGTACGCTCGAAATCAGCAAATTATATTAAAACAATCGGGTCAATTTTGAAAATTCCCAAAAAGGGGCGTCCCTGTTTTTCTCCCTGATTGGCAAATGAAATAGTTCTTCCATCCCGCCTGCGGTACAGCGCCAGATACAGTTTCTGTTCTTCTGGTTCTGCTAATTCCGCAGGCAGTTTTATTTTCTGGCAAAGAGTGGTTTTTTCTCCGCTCTTCCAGAGTCTCGCATCTGTTGCAATCTGTATTTTTTTCTGAAGCGTTCCGTTTCTTTCCAGCTCCAGATAACAGTCTGCCTCTTCGGTCAGTTCTGCAAATCCTTTGTTTTCCAGTGTAATCTGAAGTTCTTCCCTTTCCGAAACAAACTCCACACCTTCCACAACAAACCGATAGCCGAGACGTTTTCCAATTGCCTCCAGGCCGCTTTCGTCCTCGACCGTTTCTGCTTTCCATTGTTCCAGCCGTCGTAAATCATACGTACTGTTCAGATAGGAAATATGCATTCTTTCGAGATCCGCCATTGCTTTTGGGGCCGAGACGAAAGGAGCCGGTTCTGCCCCACTTCCCCATATGGCCTCTCCGCCGCAAAATTTTCCGCACATTTCGTTTTTCTGCCATTCCAGTTCTTCTTCCCGGCTGCAGATTTTCTGTCCCGGTGTTTCCGGTGACAGTGTGCCATACGTTCCAAGATCCGTTTCCGATCCGAATATCCCATCGTTAAACAGAGTCAGTTTTTTCTTTTCCTGCTCCGTCCATCCCAAAGTCAGTTCCCGCCACTGCGCCGGTTTCCGCACTGCAACCGGGCAGGCGCCGTCCACTGCTTTTATCATGGTATCGGTCAGGGTTCGAAAGGCATCCGGGGTCAGATAACGGGAACCGTGCATTTCGCCCCAGTTCCCGATCAGAATTCCCTGTACTGCAAAAATATCGTCCGCATATTCCCGAATGACTTCTCCGATCTGCTGCATATGTTCTTCCACCAGACGGATACTGCCCGGCTCTTTCTCCAGTCCTTTTCCCTCAAGATCATAGGAAAACCGCAGGATCATTCCTTTTCTTTTCTCCCGAAAAAATGCCAGAATCCTTCGAATCCATTCCAGAGACGGTTCTGAAATCGGCTTGTCCCGGAATGCTCCGATATCAATTCTGAGAAGGACAAGTTCTTCCTCTTCACAGGCGATGTAGAGCGGTTCCCCGGTTTGCGCCGCGTTGAAAGTATATAAATGATACCAGCCACACCCGGGATTCTGTATCGCTTTCCTGCTTTCCTGAAGTATCGCTTTCTGGAAAAGCTCTTTTTTATCCTGTTTTCCCCGCAGTTCTGGAAATTCTTTCTTTTCTGCCCTGCCTTTAGCTTCTCTTCCCTTCTGCCAGCTCAGGATACTTTTTATCTTCTCTCTCCACATCAATCCGTCCTGCTCCTGCATCCATTTTCAATACCTTACACCGGAAAATCACAGCCAGGACACTGTAAAACATCCGCATCATATACCAGATTGGCTTCAAACCAGAATGCATGCTTTTCCCCGAAGTCCGAGCATGCATAACAGCTGGAATCTCCACAACTTTAAAATCAAGAAGCAGCATCTGAGTAATCATATTAGTATCCGGATATTTATCATCGAAATGATTATATTTGGAATAGTATAAAACAGCTTTCCGGCTTAAACCCTGCAGTCCGGTTGTCGGATCCGCAATTTTCCGTCCAGTTGCCAAATACAGCATTTTTCGAAACAGGACAAATGCCATTTTTTTTTGCAAAGGAAACTTCAAACTCTGTACTCCCCTTCATGAAACGGGATCCAAGCACAATGTCCGGCGTTCTTCCATCATCATCTTTTTCCTTTAATCTCTGGTAAATTTTCGGGATATTGCACACATCGTGCTGCCCATCCGCATCCATCTGAATAACATAAGAATAGCCCCTTCGGATTGCATATTTATATCCAAGCTGCAGCCCACTGCCATATCCCAGATTAAAAACATGAGTAACCACCGCACAGCCATATTCCTTCGCCAGCCAGTTGGTATTGTCAGAAGAAGCATCGTTCATGACCAGCACATCAACAATATCTGCTATCTCCGGCTGCGCCAGCTGTTTCATGACCTTTTCTATATTTTTTTCCTCGTTGTATGCCGGAATAATCAGCAGTACCTCTTTTTGTCTCATATGTATGTCCGCCTCATTTCATTAGATTCAGCAGTTTCCAGATTTCCTCTGTCTGACCGTTCATTTTCTGTTTTGCCGCTGCTGCAAGCCGTTCCCGTTTCTTCGGATCATCCAGCAGTTCTTCTACTTTTTCGGCAATGCCTTCCGGTGTCAGCGTACAGAGAAGACCATCTTCCCCGTCCACAATCTGCTCTCTGTTTCCCGCACAGTCCGATGCAATCACAGCACAGCCAAGTGTCTGCGCTTCCTGGATGGCGATGCTTTTTCCTTCAAACCGTGTTGCATGAACGTAGAGATCACACTGTGCATAATAAGGAAACAGATTCTCTTTTGCACCCGGCAGCTGGAAATCTTCCTGCAGGCCAAGCTCTGCAATCTGCTTTTCGAGCGCATTTCTCTCGGATCCCTCTCCCAGTACATACCATCGCGCCTCATAGCCATCTTCGCGGATCTTTTTCATGGCCGGAATTGCGATGTCATATGCTTTCTGATAGGCCAGTCTTCCGACAGTTAAGATTCGAATTCCTGTATAGGAATCTGAAAAACCGCCCGGCAGCTGCGCCTCACGCGCAATCCGGTCTGTATCGAGAATATTGTGAAAAACCTGCACTTTCTTCTCATATTCCGGATAAAATTCCAGAAAATGACGGCGCGTCTCCTGCGAAACGGTAAAGATCTGATCCATCTTTTCGTAGCAGTCCCGATCCATTTCCCTTGTATAACCGGAATTGCCGTATGCAATATGGACAAAGGCAGCTTTTTTCTTAGCATTCACATGATCGGCAACGTAATAAGCAGAACCGCCTTCCAGGTAAGCAACCGCCAGATCGAAGGTTTCCGAAAATCGGTCTGCTCCATCCGAAATTACACGCCAGAGCAGCTTGTCCGGCTGAATGTTTCCAGTTTTTTTCATTCGGAAAAAATTTTGTATCACATATTGCATTTTCTTTATGGTGCGACCATGGCGGAAAAACGCCAGAAAAGATGTCTGTATCAGTTTTCTCCGCCCCGCACCGGACAGCACAGAAGCGGTACAGATTTTCTTATTTTTCACATGTACCCTCTGCGGTACCTGGGAAATCATTTCACCCTGCCCCAAAAGTACGTAAAGTGAAATTTCATATTCCTCCGCATCCAGGCGGCGCAAAAGTTCCAGCAGCGCTGTTTCCGCTCCCGCCCGGCCAAGGGTGTTGATCACAAACAAAATTTTCTTCATTCGTTCTTCCTTCTTCTATTCCCTTATAACTCTCTTGCATTTTTGCCCGTCAGTTTTTCCAGTTCTCTCAGAATTCTTTCATTCTCCTGGTTCAAAAGAGAAACCAGAATCGCCAGTTCCTGGTTTTTCATTAACAGGGAAGAGATCTGAATTGTCATCTGGTAAACGCCCCACAGAACCAGAAGCGCTGTGATCAGAAGAACAACGAGGCTCCCAAGCCCGATCCGGCTGCTCCATCCGGAAAATCTCGGAACCGCTCCGCTTAAGATTGCTGCAATTCCAAGCAGTTCCCAGGTAACTGCCAGGTTTACGGTCAGCTTCTTTTTCGCATGAAGCACGAAGGTAACGATCATAATTCCAATTCCCATCAAAATAACGCAAGCTTTTACAATTGCTGCTGTGCTCATTTACGCTTCCTCCTTCTGCTCTTGCTCTGCTTTTCTTTCATAAACCATACCGGATGGCCGTTTCCCCTTTCCCTGAGGAATCAGATTTCCACGGCAAAAGACATGTCTGTCCATGTTTTTTTCTACCCATCGCAGTCTCGCATATGCCACACTCCATCCTGCAAATGCTCCTGCTATGACCCCGGCGCCATACCAGATCACCGGTAAATGTGTTGCAATCAGACTGCCAATCCATGTCACCAGGCAAAACACGATCGCTGTCCAGATTGCCCCTGTCAGATCGTCAAAATAATACAGGAAGATAATTTCCGCATACATCAGAAACAGAATAAAATATCCAACCGCAAGTGACGGATAAATTTTCAGTGTCATACCGGAAAATCCCTCCCCTGGTAGCAGAATAACACAGATCAGATAAACCACAACAGAAATGATAAACTGTAACCGCGCCAGTGTCATCAGTTCACTGGAAAGCTGACGGAACATCCGTTTCTTCGCATTGTCAATATCGGCGCCTTTTCCGCCGATGACTGCCTCCGAGTACAGTTTATATTTTTCGTGAAAGTTCATCTCCACACGCGCAATAAAGATGATCGTTGCGGAAATGTTGGTAAACATGGCGAGACAGGATGCCATATCGTATGGCTGGTTACATACGAAACTTTTTGCAATCTCCATCCGCATATCCGTTGTCCAGAACACAAAATTGTGAATGTATAACCCAAGGATATACAAAAAGTTTGTAAAAATCAATTTCCAATATTTCCTAAAATACTGCAGTACCGGCCGGTAATGATTGCTATTTCGCACAAAATACCGGCGGATCAGCGCATTTTCCAGCGTTGCCGTCACAAAAAATCCGATCGTCAGAGAAAACAGCATACTCCATGTTGTCTCCCACTTCAGAATAAAGTGTAAAATCAGGGCAAGGACAAATGCCACCAGCATGCCGAAGAAAAAATACTGTGAAATCCGTTGATAATCTTTGCAAATAGAAAGATAAATCATCGAGTAAAAAACAAGCACCAGACTGATATAACCGCAAAAGCCACAGAATACATATGCGGTTGGTACCTTTCCCACAAAATGTTCCCAGAGACAGAACGGAATCCCCAACAGACAGCTGAGACCAATGTTCAGAAGCATACCAATATGATAGCAGGGTAAAATATCCTGATACCGCTCTTCGTAGATCACATCAGACATATAGCGGGACAGCACCGCATTAAACGGGGACGCCGTCAGAAGAGAAAAGATAAAGGTATAAAGAATCGTGCAGGAAAACAGCTCTCTTGTCACATATCCCACACTGGCAAAATCCAGCAGATATTCCATTAAAATCAGATTGATAATGATGACAAACATGGGCGCAACCGTCACTACGGTGCTGTAGAAAAATCCAACCAGATTTGTCGTAAGTGTATTTTTTTCAAAAATCCGATTCAGCCGAACTCCGATTCCTGCCATATCCTCTTCCTCCTTTTTTGTGCCTGCTCCGGTTTTACTTTTCCTTATCCGGCAGTTTTACCGATTCTTCCTTCCACTCCAGCCCCATCTGTTCTGCGAAATCCCGGTAAATCTCCCAGTATGTTTTCTGCATATATTCTACTCTATATTTCTCCATCACACGGCGATAGCCGGTCTCTCCCATTTCCAGGCGCATTTTTTCATTTGCCGCCATATCCAGCATCGCCTGCGCGATTTCTTCAATATTCATGATATGCGTGACAATTCCGGCCGCACCGAAATCATCACTTTCCCCGTAAATCAGTCCATAGCAGTTTCCGACATCCGTTGCAATCACCGGCTTATGCGCCGCATAGCTTTCCAGAATGGTCAGCGGCTGTCCCTCACTTATGCTGGTCAGAATGGTCACATCCATTCTTCCAAGATAATCGCGGATATTGATTCTTCCGGTAAAAACAACATCCGGGATTTCCATATCCGAGACAAGCTGGAAACACTCCTCGGCATATTCCCGGTCTTCTTCCCATGGTCCCATAATCCAGAGTTTCAGACGGTCATCTTTTTCTTTCGCAAAACCAAATGCCTGAATCATCGTTTTGACATCTTTAATCGGGGTCACACGCAGTACCGCACCGATGTTGATTTTTCCTTCATCTTCTTCCGTTTTCCCCGGAATATTCTGCAGATTTTCCACACGGATTCCGTTTGGCGTGACCATGGTTTTTTCGATCGGGCAGCCAAGTTCGATCTGCAGTTCCCGTGCATGTTCAAACAGTGATGTAATGAGCGTCCCTTCGTTGTACGCCAGCTTTGACATTTTTCGAAACTGATCGATCCAGATATTTTTATAGATTCCTTCTACCCATTTGGCTTTGATCAGTTCTTCTTCCCGCTCTCTGGTGTAAATTCCGTGCTCAGAAATCAGGAGACGGCTGCCGTAGAAGTGTTTTGCCATGGCACCAAGAACCCCCGCATAACCGGTTGCAACACAGTGGTACAAATCGGCACGCGGTATTTCCGTCTGCATGGTGAGAAACAGCGGCAGATAAATCGAACGCATCGTCCACAGGAAATTAGAAAAGACAATCTGACTGTATTTCAGATTATAGCAGTCTCTGACCGCATTCAGAAAATCCTCCCCCATCAGCAGCGCATTCAGGGAAACATTTTCTTTCTGGAAAAGGTCAAACAAAACATCCCACTCGATGTCCTGATCCAGAATCAGACTGCGCAGTGCCTGATACTGTTCTTTTTTCAGCCGTTTTCTGTGCAGTTTCTTGCTGCCGCTCCAGTCCACATCGTCAAGATAAAGTTCATAGACCGCAGACACATTTTTCGGCAATTCATAGGCATATTTTCCCCGCTGGGAACGATTTGCCGCAATTGCAAGAATCACAAATTCCGTTTCCGGAAACAGCTGGATCAGGCTGTGTACCCAGCTTGAAACACCTCCTACGACGAAAGGGTAGCATCCTTCCGCAACAATGCAGACTCTCATTCGTTTTTCGCCCCTTTCTCATAGTAATACCGTTGATCCGATGCTCCAAGCGTAATCCTTACCTCACTTTGCTCTGCGCGAATCAGCCACGCGGAATCTTCAAGTTTTTCTGCTGTTCCGCCTGTAACTTTTCTGACATCTTCATTGTGCGTGCGAAGAACATAATACGCTGTTTCATCGGTTCCTGTTGTCCTTAATGTGATGGCATTGTCTTCTCTGTCATCTTCATAACGGGAATTCAGAAATGTCCGGATTCTGGTGTCACATTCCGATACGGTCGTGCCGTCAAAACCGGAGAATAGCTTCCAGTACGTAGAAAGATTCGCCGCAAATTCCTTGCCGATATTTTCCCAGCGATCCTCTTCTGTTTTCGGATAAAGAATAGCATCCAAATCCAGCAGAACACTGGTATATCCAAGTGCAGATTCCACACTCTTTACTTTCATCCAGGAACGGTATGTAAATTGCTCCTCTTCTTCCGATATCACTTTCTGGCTTGTAACCTGATCGTTCTGATATCTTACAATATCCCCCTCGGTATCCTTGGCTTTTACAACCGTACGAATCTGTTCAAGAACAGGCTGCTGCAATGCTTTTTCCATTTCTTCATCCGTCTGTTCTCCAGCGTAAAAAGAAGAAAAAGCAAACGTATTCAATTTTTTTTGCATGAACTCCTGATCTTCCTGCAGTTTCTGTATCACATCCGTTTCTGACTCACAAGTACCGGAAAGCCCTGTTTCCCCTTTTTGCTCATTAATCAGTTTCACATAATAGTTCAGCATACTGCCATCTGGTTTTGTTGTACTGCTGTAATCAAGCTTCGGCGCCAGCATACAGGTCAGTCCGAGATGATTCTTTTCATAAACAGAAGCAAAAGAGGGCCAGATGATATCACGGTTAACAGCTGTTGCTGTGTTGCCGTAAATCTCCTGCATCTGTGCTGTATTTTCCTCTGTCAGAACCGGAAAATTAGCAGCAATCAGATTCTGTGCATTTACGACCGGGTAAATCAGATAATCTCTTGTCTCGTAAAGCATTCCGGTCAGGATTCCAAGTCCCGTTTCATCCTCCATATAATCTCCGTTTACTGCAAAAACATAGGCATTTCCCGTACTTTTTCGCCAGATTGCAACGGGATGTTCCTGCACTTTTAAGGTACTGTCTTCCGGAATACCTTTCATATAAGCTTTCGTACCACCTGCCAGTTTAAACCACGGAAAAGTCAGTTCAAGATCCTGCATCTTTTTCTCTTCCTGTTTCTTCGCCTCATAAATGTTTTCTCCGCCAAGCATCAGATTCGCATACAAATCCATTCCCTTCACCGTTACCTGATCTGCTGTAATTTTTTTGATGCCAAGCAATTCCATGAATTTCTGATTCTTTTTTATCACAGAAACATCAGGCAGATTTGCAAATACAAGATGAATCCCCTGTTCTGTACATTTTTGCAGTTCCACGGTATCCTTTACGGTTGTCCAGTCTATATTTTCCGAATTCACAATCACCATTTCCGGCAGCCTGGTATCTTTTTTCTCCATTGCTTTCTCATATTTTGTTATCGATGAATAGACTGCTGACTCATATTTCATATACCGGCACCATTCCTGAACAACGGTACCGATAGAGTCGCTCTTTTCTGCTCCGATATAAACAATGGTTCCCCTGCTGCCCTCTATGTTAATCTGATCGGAAGCATCCACTGCTCCAAATGCTCCGCTTCCATCCGCTAACGTTTCTTTATCCTTCGCATATGCATTTGTATCGTAATAGTTCAGCTTTTCTCTTGCCACATTCAATCCCTGGAATAAGAAAAGAACGATCGCCATAATGATTGTAATTGCTACAAAATTTCTACGCGAAACCATCTCTATTCTTCCTCGCTTCCTGCCTTTGGCGTTGGATTGTTATATCCGTAATCAATTGCAAAATTGTACGGACTGTTTACGTTCTGCTGTACACGATAACAAATAAAACTGTCTGTTTCATAATAGACTTCCATCTCGTCTGGATAAAGTTCTTTAAATTTCTGTGTCCAGTAATAAATATGGCACATCGTATACCACCGGTTTTCTGCAAAATACGGTTCAATTCCGCCTGCTGACGGAAGGGGTGCTTCTGCTCCCTCCACGGTTACTTCTTTGTGGTTGGTACTTCCCGCATAATCAATTGGAATTTTTTCCACAAAAAAATATACATTCTGTGTCGGCATAATGATCTCCGGATTTTTTTCCAGATCCTGCAGTTCACGCAGAAAAGTAATGGTCTCATAATGGTAGCCGTAAAACTCCGTCATTCGAAGTTCATCATCGGCAGAGCAGATGGTCCAGGTGAAATTCCTGTTTTCTTTTAAAATATTGGTAACGCAGGCAATCGCTCCATTATCTTCCAGAGCGTCTACAACAATCGGCTTTCTCAGAAGACCATTTGATATCACAGCAGAAACCGCTATGACTAAAGTAAGGATAGATGCAACATTGCTGACCCATCTTTTCTTCCACCATCGTATCAGGAGATGTACGATGGCATCTGCTCCCAGCGTCCATGAAAAACAAACCGAATAGCAAAGGAAAATGCTGCAGCGGTTTGGATCCATCAATGCCGGCAAATGCAGCAGGGATGCACATTGCAGACAGCACATACAGAGCAGATAAAAGGCAGTGGAAAAAATCACTCCCGCAAAATCAATCTCCCGTAAAAGCACCATCAAACTTCCAAGCGCAGCCAAAAGCACAATACTTCCCAGGGTAATTTCCACAATATATGGTTTTACATTCATCACATTTACGCGAATGCTGCTTCGAACTGCTGCAAATTTTTCTTTTAAACGTTCCTTTAATGGCTTCTGCTGCTCCTTCGCTTGTTCTGCCAGTTTCTCTTCAGCCGCTTTTTTCAGCGCCTCGACCTGTGATGCACTGACTGTTGAGCCGCCATCCCTGTTTTCTGTCCCCTCACTTTCCGAAATGGTGCTCAGCTCTGTATTTTCCACCAGAGAATCTGTCGCTTCCGTTTCATCATCCTTTCCTCCATTGATAACACTTAATCCCCAGTACAGGGATCCCTGCAGTCCTTTTCCCATCGCAACACCCGCCGCCATGGGCAGTACAGAAAGCAGCACACTCAGGATTCCCGTTGCCATAATTCTGCGGAAATACTTCCACCGGGCAAACCGGAAACAAAAGCCGACTGCAACGCCAATGCAAAACAGCCCGGCGATCATCGTGCTGTAAAAGTGGATCGTCAGCGTAAGCGAAAATCCAATGGCAAACTGGATCAGATACCAACGGCAGTTTTGATCCAGTTCTTTTTTTTCATTCTCTTCTGCCTTCTGCTCTTTTGCAAATTCCTGAAAAAAACGGATCGCCATGCAGACAGACGTCAGAATAAAGATCATACTGAATTCCTGCGGCAGCGCACCTTCAAATCTTGCATACGTATTCCGGTTAAAAATATCCATCACATAGAACAGCACGCCAAGATATGGAGTAAATCTTCCCTTGCACACCATTTTCAGCGCCACAACCATTGCCAGATATACAAAATATGTCTGCACTACGCCAAAGATCCGCAGCAAGACATACGTTTTGATCCCAAACACCATATGCAGATAATAAATCACGATGTGAAATCCATACGGGTACACACCTGCAACCCAGATGTTGTTCCGATCCAGCTCATTGATCCAGTAGTTGTGTACCGGGATATCACTGGCTTTATAACCGTAAGCTTCGATCATATTCGGCCCATAGACATACGTAATTGCCGCAATCGCGGCCCCCATCACAGCAAGCTCCAGCAGCACATTCAGCCATTGCTTTCTTTTTCCACGGAAAAACCGCCTGTAAATGGTCCCTCGCAGCTGCACAAGCGAAGTTTTCTTTCCACGTTCTCCACTCAGCAGACGCTCTACATTCTCCAGAACCCACTCGATCACACCTGGAATCTTACTTCTTCTTTTCCAGATCCACACCAGAAGAAACGGCCCCACGGTGCCTGCCGTCAGTGTCACACGATTGCTGATATGAAGAAACTGCAGCAGATATACCAGATAGATGATATAAAAATTTCCCGCAAAAAAATATCCGGTCAGCTGTTCCGCAGCAGAAAAACGGCGGAACCGCTTCCGGAGTACCAGCCATGGGAGGAACAAAGTTACAATGCCATATGCCGCGACAATTTCCAGAAACTGTAAAATTGTAAGCCATTTCATTGTCATAATCTCTGTTCCTCCTTTCTGCTTTTCTTTTTCTTCCTGCTTAACTGAAAATCCGGATCAGCTCCAGCGTCTCATTATCAATAATAATATCAGACTCTTTCAGTTCCTGCAAAACTTCGAAGAATTTCTCTTTTTCCCCCATTGTGAAATACAGTTTTAACCGGCAGGTATACGCTGCCAGCGCATTTCCGTGCTGCCGTGCCAGACGCATACACCACTTTTCGGTTTCCGGAATTTTTTTTAAATCCAGAAGTTTCAGGCACAGTCCCTCGTACCGGTCTGCCGTAATTCGTGCACCGTTTTTCTGGTACAGCGATTCGGCCGCTTCTTCCAGCATATTGACATACTTGGTCTGCTCCATTGTTGTAAAAATTTTCTGACTTAAAATTCGATTCATATAATCGATCAGCATTTCTTCACATTCTGTTTCCGTCTCTGTTTCCTGCTGCATCTGCGTGTACATTTTCTGCACATTGGACCGGAAATCGTTCAGCTCATCCCGCAATACCGAGGCCGCATAATGGGATGTCTCAGAATCTTCGCTGTTCAGTGCCATGGTAATGGATTCCAGGGATTTTTGCATATCTCCGCGGATCACATTCAGCATCAGCATACGCATATTCCGCTTGTCACTGACGGCAAGCGATTCTTCCAGCGGCGCCATGTTGCGCTCCCGCTCCTCGTCCGCTTTCAGATGTGTCTGCACACGTTCCTTGCTGAAAATAACATCTTCCAGATCGACCGCCTGGCGGAATACCGTCTTGTAAATCAGATAACTGCACAGAAAAAATGCCGGACCGACGACCGGGCAGAGAACCATGACGATAAAACGAATAAAAAATGCTCTCCGATTGTCGTACTGAATCTCCTCCCCCTGCTCTCTTTTCAGATCACACGCCGGAACATAAAGGAAAATTCCAACCAGCAGATACACAAGCGCAATCAGAGCATTCACGATCCACAGGATCACAAACGCCAGTGTTCCGTTTATGCTCATGCGGCCACCTCCCCATTTGCAATTGTACTCTCATATCCAGCTTCTGCAAAACGAGTAATAACACCCAGCGCATTCTTTTCCTCTGTATCCGAAAGCAATACATACAGGCCGCCATCCAGCATTCCGACGTAATCGGTCTGTCGCAGTTTCTTTCCGAGCACCTCTGCTGCTTCCAGATATTTTTCTTCTCCGCAGGTAATCTTTACCAGGGAACATTCTGTCAGTCCATTCCGCTTTGCCTCAAAAAACGCACTTACCAGCTGTGTAAATGCCTCTTTTTCCAAAATGCTGCTGTTGCCCAGATAACGGTGCTCCCGGAGTGCTTCCAGATAACGGTTTGCACGGACAACCGCATTCTGAATCAGATAGCTGATGACCGTCAGACGATTGGACTCGGCCAGGTTCATGCGGTCCCACGGAAGTCCCCACAGCATCAGAATGATCTGCATTTCATCCTCCGCATAAATGGCCTGCGCCATCAGCGGATAGCGCTCATCCATCGTCTTGTTGATGAATACGCGGCGTTCTTTCAGATCCGTATACATCGCTTCCATCTCCGGGTAGCGGATGGAATTTCCCAGCTTTCTGGCCGTCGGCGAAGTAAAGGAAAAGAGACGCGCATACGACTGGTTGGCAACGGTGTAAACCGCCACATCCTCCGTATTCATCAGCTTGGAAATCGTCTGTGCTGCATAGAAAAGCACCTCATAGGCACCGTATTGATCCAGTGACGATGTAATTTCATAAATTTTTCCAAGACTGTCCTTCTGGTTGACAAGCTGCAGTTCAAAAATCTGTTTCATCCGCACATTGCTGTCGTTGATCTCAGTCATATCGCCAAGCTGTCCGTGCAGATAGCCGATCTCCTCCTGATCGTCCTTTTTGATATGATGAATCTGGTCACGCATGTAACCGACTACCATGCCCAGGATAAAAAGCTGCGCCATCCAGATATACGTACTGTAATCCATCAGCACTTCCAGACCGCTCTGGTTATACATCTGGCGGAAACAGTAGCCAGCCGTCGCCAGAAGCGCTGAGAAGATCGCCTGCTGCTGTCCATACACAATCGCAAACAAAAGCACATACAAAAGATACGCATCCAGCTTTGCAAAATACTGGCTGCCGACCGCACGGTTATGAATCATAAAGAACGGGATAAAACAGATCAGGTTTTCCAGATACGGAGCCAGCATGCGGAAAATCCGCACCAGCAGTCTCCAGACCCGGTTGCCCCATCCGGCGCCCGTATCTTCTCTCTGTAAAAAGGAACTGCTGTATTTCTTCATATACTCTACAACAGCTTTTACGCCTTCTTCGTATGGGACAAAAATTTTTCCGTCAAATTCTTTCCTGTACCGTCTGCCATCCAGCACCAGGCGATAGCCCTCTCCGACGGTATCATCCCGAATCGTCGTTCCGTCTCCCGCATTCTGCTGAATCAGCTCTGCCAGTTTCATCTGACTGATGACCTCGCCGGAAGAAATGTGATACAGCGGATATTTCGGATGCTCTGCCATCATCACGCGGTACGCAAACTCCACCGCATCGCTCTGATAAATCATGGAAAAAACATTTCGGCTGTTTGCTGCAATCTGATTGGTTTTCAGCATTTCCAGCATCATCTGGAAACATGGGTTATTGTCGGCCTTTCCTTTCCGTGGAATATCATACATATGATCGAAGCGCAGAACCCGCGTGTCCATCTCTCTGGTGTCACGATAGCTTTTGCAGATATTTTCTCCCTGCAAAATCGCCATTGCCTGAAAGCTTTTGGACGATGCCGGTTCCGTTTCGTGGATATCGCTGCTGTAAGACCGGCCATAAACAACTTCGGAAGACAGGTACACAAAACGACCATTTTGTTTAAATGCATACGCCGAAAGAAGGTTCGTCAGATCTGCGGTGTAACGGACCGACTCTCTTCTGGCATCACTCCAGTCATAGTTGGTATCGTAAGCTCCGAGAAAAATAACAAGATCCGGGTTTACATTGGTAAAAATTTCCCGCACGCTCTCGCTGTCGTAGGGGAAATTATACCGTTCGAAGACGCGGCGGTACTTTCCTCTTCCATCCCGCTTTCCGGTCAGCAGATATGTCTTATGTCCGTCTTTTTCCATTTTGGTGATCAGAGCATCCATCAGTCTGCTCTCGCCGCCGACTAAAAATACTATCATACGCTACCTCGCCGTTTTCGTAGATTTTTCAAACACGCTCCAGGATACCATAGTTTCGGAATGTTTCCAGCACTGCGTTTACGTCCTCCTGCACTTCCTCCGCCGGCATATCGTAAGCTTTTCCGAGCCGTTTTGCAATCTCTTTTGCAGATACGGCATCGCCGGTCTGCTCGTAAATAAAAGCTGCTGTTTCACTCAGTGTGAGTACCTGATTCATCTTTTCCGCCGTCGCCCCATATGGAATCAGAACATATTCGTCTGCAATCTGTCTGAGTACAAAATCACCTTTTCTGGTCATTTTTATCTCCATTCTTCTGCGTCTTGCTTTTCTTTCTTACCTCAGAGAAAAACAAGGATACTAATAGTTCTATTATAGCCCTACCCAATTGCATTGTAAACTTTATTTTGCTTTTTATTGATATCTGTAATAAAGTTTTATTTCTCTGCACTTTCTTTTTCCATTTTGTGATATACTAAAACATATTTGAAAAATCTTTTCCCCAAAGGAGTATCTTATGCAGCCGCTTGATGCCGTTTATTTACAGATTTTAAAAAATTTATGCACGGATTTGTCCGAACCGGTCCCGCTTGATGGTGTGGATCCGTCCGCCTTATACCGTCTGGCCGAAAAACACTGTTCGCTTCCGTTTCTTCTGCCATATTTTGAACAGCAGCCGCAGTTTTCTGCTCTCAAACAGCAGACGAAGCAGATGCTGCTCTCCTATTATCAGCTGGAACATTTTACACGCCTTACTTTTTCGCTCCTCCTTGCGGAGAAGATTCCCTGCTTTCTCTTAAAGGGCATCAGTCTCGCCGCCAATTATCCCATTCCCGAATATCGGAAGCTGGGAGATCTGGATCTTTATATTCCCGAAAAAGATGCTTTTTCCCGTGCCTGCCGGATTCTTAACGCTCATGGCTACACGGAGGAGCCGGAGGAGAGCGATCACCATGTCACCTACCGCTTCACTTTTCCCGAGACTGGCCGCTCCTTTACGCTGGAACTCCATTACCGCATCGTCGGTATTTATCAGTTTTCCCGGGCCAATGAACTGGTGGACGAAATTTTTTCCGCCAGTCATCTGAAACCATCTTTCGTGGAACTCTACGGTCAGACCTATCCGGTACTGCCGCCAACGGAAAATGTGTTTTACATGCTGCATCACATGCTCAAGCATTACCTCTACAGCGGTTTTGGCAGCCGTCTGCTCTGCGATTTCACTCTGTATCTGGAACGTTATGCCTCCGAGGTTAATTTTGAAAAAATCCACTTCTGGTGCCGGGAATCGAAAATTTTTCATCTGTATGAGCTGATTCTGGAATCCTGCCGTATTTATTTCGGTCTTTCTGCCTCCATTGATCCGCAGGTTCACTGCTCTGCCTCTGACTGTGCCATTTTTCTGGAAAAAATTCTCGCAGACGGCGATTTCGGCAGTGATACACAGAGAAAAATTGTCAGCAGCGGTTCCTACCAGCACACCGGTATCCATGCCTGGTTCCACGAAGGCCATATTCAGATGAAGCTGCGGTTCCCAAAGCTTCATAAATGCGTACTTCTCTGGCCGGTTCTCTGGGTCATCACATTTTTCTGTTTCCTGTCCAACACCTACCGTATCCGCCACACGACACTGCGGCAGACGCTGGCAGACTTCCGGGCCGATAACCGGAAGACCAAGCTGTTAAAAATCTTCGACAACAACGATTTGCAATAAAACGAAAAACGAGTAAGCGAACGTCTCCCCTGTTCACTTACTCGTTTTTCTGTTCTGTCAATCTATGGGAATGCGTCTTCCCTCTGCCTATCCCCTTGCAAAGGTTCCACGCCTGTTTTTAATAAAAATGCTGATATCCGATCTGAATTCCGCTGCCGTAGCCGCTGTTGAAATACAGGCATCCGCCAACCGGGCTCTCACCTGCAAGTGCAGCCTGTGCAGCTGCGTAACAGTCACTTCTCGCTCCGCGTGCGAGCACACTCTGGAAAGTTCCGGTCGCAACCGGTGTAAACTGTCCACTCTGATAAATAACGCCGGAAATGCTGTTCGGGAAGGAACCGCTGTTGACACGGTTTACTACAACCGCTCCGACTGCCACCATTCCTGTGTAGCTCTCGCCGCCTGCCTCGCACTCGATCAGTGCTGCAAGCATTGCCACATCATTGCTGTCTGCGGAAATTACCGATGCACTGCCTGCTGTGGAGGCTGCTGCTGCGCTGCTTGCCGCACAGGCCTGTGATGCCTGGTATTCCTCCATGGAAACAGCACCTTTTAACTCCTCTGAAAGTGTCACATAGTCTCCATGAACGTATGCGCTGCTTCCGCTGTACTGGATCTGATACCAGTCAGCCTCTTCGCCGAATATGCTGACTTCACCATTCTGTGTCAGTGTTCCAACCTGCGCGGAATCTGTGGATGCTGCCTCACGGACACGAAGGCTGTCCGCCTGAACAACTCCGGTGATACCGCACATATTGCGGTAATGTGCTTTTGCCTCTTCCCCAAATACCAGATATTCATTCTTTATGTAGCCTTCTACACCATTGGAAGAGATCTTGCTCCACTCGTCTCCTTTTTCTGTTACAGTAACCGCATAGCCCGGCATCAGAACTCCGACGATCTCGGAATCTGCGTTTGCCTCGCTGCGGATGTTGACATATCCTTCTACGTTTGCTGCAGCCATTGTGCTCCAGTCTGTTTTATTTAAAATGGTTTCTTCCTTTGTCTCTGCTTTTACGGGTGCAGCCATGATGACAGTCAGTGTGAGCACGCTCCCCAGGATGCCCGGCACATAACTTTTTTTGAATGTCATACTTACCTCCTGAATAATTATTACGTTTTTGTTACATCTTGTTACAAACCGATTCTACCAGTGTTACATCTTTTTGTCAACTAGAATATTTCGACAACATTCCTGTCTTTTCCCATCGTTTTTTTCATAGAACCCACAATTTTTCACCACTTTTCCGCTTTTTTGACGAATTGGATCGGTTTTTATTCCCACTTTTTCTTCTGCATGCGGCCTGCCTGGAATACTTTTCCGTGTCTTGTTTCCTTCTTTTTATTTTGCTTTTGTTTCACATTCTGCCCTTTCTGCCCTCTTTTTCCGCAAATATTTTTTAAGAATTGTGACAGTTCTTTTTCTATTTTTCGACATGCATTACAAACCTTTTCCACTTTTGACGCATTTTCAAATTTTCTTTTAACTTTTTATTTTTACATGATATTTCTTTCTACATATGGTATAATCTTTAAAAAGAAAGAAAATTTATATTTTATCAATTATTTTTCTTTCAATTTATACGTGAAACTTACCGCAGGAAAATAAAACAGACCGACATTAGAAACCGATCAGGTGAAAGGAGGATGTCATATGTTACACAGCACACAGACAACGAAAAAACACACAGGAAATTTGATTCTGAGATTCGGAATGGCAGGCCTCCTGGCGGCCGGATTATTTTTTTCCGCTCCGTATTCGGCAGCAGCCGAGACAGTTCCAAGTGCAGAAAATACAGACGCCGGTGAAATTACCATTCACTTCACCCATTACGATGCACAGGACCTGGAATTCTATCTGAACACCGATCAGGCGGCCCTTGCTTTTACCGATGCTGCCCTGACATTTCAGGATTCCACAATGGATGCGCCGGTCACCATGTCATATCTTTCCGATGATGGTTCCTATGTCCTGTATCAGAACAGCGAACCGGTCGAGGAAGTAAACGGAACGTTCTCCGTATCGATGGTTACGGAACCTGGCTACACACTGGATATGGATCAGATTTCCTTCTATGTTAATGGACAGGCCGTTTCCAATGGCGGTTCCGTTGTGATTACGGATTCTTCGGCGGCGATGACTTCTCTTGTTTACTGTACCGCAATCCCGGAAACACCGGCAACTGACCCGGAGCCATCTCTTCCAGAAGAGCCATCTGCACCGGAAGTTCCGGAAGAACCGGCCGCTCCAGAACCATCCGTTCCGGAACAGCCATCCGCACCGGCAGAAACCCCAACCGTGGTACAGCCATCTGCTTCGGAACAGCCGGCACAGGAAAATATTCTTCCGGAAACCGCAGCTCCTGCATCCAAAACCGCACCGGAACAGGTTCCTGCATCCGAACCGATCGCAGCAGAACCGATTGCCAGCGCAGTTGTTACAGAAGACGAAGAAGTTGATCTTTCCACCATCCACCCGGAAGTTACCGCATCCGCTGTTACTTCTTCCAGCCAGCTTCCAGCCGCAACGCAGATTGTACCATCTGTCAGAACAACAGACCCGGATGCACAGATTATTACTTCGGAAACTGCAGCTCTTGAAAATGCCGCACAGACCGAGAATACACAGACTGCACACACAGGAATCGGCTCCTGGTTCCATCAGCGAACAAATCAGATCCTCGCAGTCATGATCGCTGTGATCCTGCTTCTGATCCTGATCGAATCACTTCTGGCACTAAAGGATTCCATGAATCAGAAAAGATCGCATCGCTTCTATTAAAAATAAGGTCCATAATAAAAATAAGCATACAAAAAGAAGGAACGTATCTCATGAAACATGGGATACGTTCCTTCTCTTATATTATTTTTACCTCTTTTTTTCGCAGCCGCTTTCTGAATCTCACAGAAATCGTGCAGCGCCTGACGGCCGATTTTTACAATTTTACGGATGTTGATGGAATTTGTTCCTCCCTGACGCGGCTTGAAGCTGATCGGGATGAAACGGATTTTCCGGTGAAAATACGCTCCGAAGGCAGTCAGCAGTGCGTTCGGCAGATTGTAGTTTTCCGGCATCAGCGGCAGATACTCGGCCACGTAGTCTGTTTTCATCAGACGGAACGGGGCATTTGCATCCGGCACGGATACGTGGAAATAGGTCCAGAGCACCGCGCACAGCACTTTTTCCACGACAGCGCGGGAAAAGCCGTCGCCGCGGCTTGTGCGGTTTCCGAAAATGGCGTCGTAGCCCTCGCGGATCTGCCAGAACTTTTCGAACTCCTCCGGATCGGTCTGACCGTCGGAATCGGTCTGGAAGATATAGTCCGCACCGTTTTCAAGTGCATAGCGGTAGCCGTACAGAACGGTGGAACCGTGGCCGCCGTTTGGCTTCGTCAGCACGGTGAGCAACGGGTGGGTTTCGCACTCTGCTGAAGCAATTTCATACGTATCGTCGCGGCTTCCGTCGTTGATGATCACAAGACGGGACGCACCGCCGCCGTTATGCTTCTCCACGACGGGACACCATTCCTCGATCGTTCTTTTGATATTTTCCGACTCATTATAGGCTGGTATTACAATATATAAGGTATCCATTGGTATTCTCCTTGCATTTCCTTCCATCCATTATACAGGATTTCTTTTCATTGCGAAAGATGCACTCATGGAGAAAATTTCCCAGTACCGTTCGTTTGTTATTCTTCCCACAGTTTCTGCGGATAACGGCCCTCGTCTTTTAATTTCTGCAGTGCTGCCATGACATTTTCTTTGTCTTCTTTGTACGTTACGCCGTACCAGTTATCATAGGAGCGGAGTACGGTGACTTCCGCTTTTTTCTCCTGCAGCAGTTCATCGACAACGAACGGCAGGAAGTATTCGCCTTTTAACGGGTTGGTTTTGTATACATTCTCGAGGAACGGCAGGAAGCGGCGTTTCAGCTCGATCAGAATGCTCGGTGTGAAGCCCCAGAGGTTCATGGAAACGATGGTTCCCTGCGGCAGTCCGGTCCAGGTTGCGCCGTCATCCTCGGTGTATTCGGCCTGTCCGCCGTGGTTTTCGATTCTTGTGCGCTCATGAATGCCGACAAGGTGGTTCTGGTCGTCTGCGGTGCAGATGCCGCGGGCTACGTGGCCATTGTCGGTCAGGGTTTTGTACAGGTCGTAGGCAACCATCGCGTACTGATAGGTCGCGCCGTCCTGCTCGGTTGTCAGCTGACGGTAGATCTCCTCGAATGCCGTTCTTCCATAATAATCATCGGAATTGATGACTGCGAACGGTGCGCCGTCGATGGCTTCTGCCGCACAGAGAATCGCATGACCGGTTCCCCATGGTTTGACGCGGCCTTCCGGCACTTCGTAGCCTTTCGGGAGAACGTCGAGTTCCTGGTAAACATACTCTACATCCATGTATTTCTCAATTCGCTTGCCGATGCCCTCGCGGAATGCCTCGTCGATGGCTTTTTTGATGATAAAGATGACTTTCTCAAAACCTGCCTGTTTTGCATCATAAATGGAAAAGTCGATAATCATATTTCCGTACGGGTCAACTGGATCAATCTGTTTTAATCCGCCGTAACGGCTTCCCATTCCTGCTGCCATGATGACTAATACTGGTTTTTTGCTCATGATGTTCTCTCCTTTTTATTCTCCAAAATAAACTTTTAATCTCTCCGCAAAGTCTGCCGGGATTTCTCTTTCAAATGGAAATGGTTCTGCATCCGCCAGATACTCGGCGATTTCGCCCAGGACACCGGCGCTCCGGTTCAGTGACCAGGCGGAGATCCAGTCGATCGTATCGTGGCAGGTATGCATGCCGAAACCATCGCGGTTCAGCGTCATCGCCGGGATGCCCTTCCATGCGAAGGTGTTGGAATCGCTGCTCCAGATGTTGTTGATGAGCGATACGCCTTTGTCCGCCTGTTTTAAGTGCTCCATGATCGCGTCGCATGCCTCTTTCGTTGCTGCCACGCCAAGCACGGTTCCGCCGATGGCCTGTCCGGCGAGGTCGACGTTCATGTTGAAGCGGTGCTGCGCCAGCTCGGCTTCATGCGCTTTCACATACGCCCGGCTTCCGCAGAGACCCAGCTCCTCCGCGCCGAACCAGATGCATTCCAGTGTCCGTTTCGGGCGGTTTTCGGCGAAGTAGTGTGCCAGCTCCATGATGATCGCTGCGCCCGCCATGTTGTCGTATGCACCAGGTCCCTGCGGAACGGAATCGTAATGAGCCGTCAGCGTCAGGATTTCCTCTGGCTGCTCGGTTCCCGGGATGCGCAGGATGATATTTTTCGACGTTCTCCTGATTTTTTTCTGCTGTAAAACGAGGCGTGCACGGCTCGTTCCCCGTTCTACCAGTTCCATCGCATCAAGATAATGAATGACGGCGCACGGCAGTTTCGGATTTTTTACGCCGCGCAGGGTGCGGTAGTCCGGCAGACGGTCCTCATCTTTGTCCAGTGGCGTTCCGGTCAGGATCAGAAATCCGACGGCTCCTGCTTTTTCCAGTTTTTCATAGTTTTCTGCATTGGCACCGCCGTTGATCAGGACGATTTTCCCCTCTGCATGGGAAAGGCTGACCGGGTCGCCGTTTTCTACGTAGAGGAATGGTGCCTCCACGCCTTCCGGAGCGGTATTGGCTGCCGCGAAGCAGCCGCGGACGGTGTATGTTTTCTCATATGGCTCTGTGACCGTAAAGACAGCTTCGTCAACCTGCCATGTCTCAATCTCGAACGGCTCGCGGCGGATCTGCAATTCGCCCTGCCCCCATTTTTCTGCGATTTCAGAAAGTTCTTTTTCGATCCGGCAGGCTGCTTTTTCTTCGCCTTCCGTTCCGGCTTCGCGGATGTAGTTAAACTGGCTGACGAACGCATACTGCCGCTGGCCGCTGATGGTATTTGCTTTCATAATAATGTTATGTCCTTTTCTTTTTTTTATTTTCTTAAAGTTCTTCCAGTACCACTCTCGCGCTGCGTACGGCTTTGACGTCCGTGCGGTAGAGGGTGTATTCGCTTAAGGATGGAAGTCCCATGTTCACATTTTCTTTCCGGTACTGCATCGGGCTCGCCAGTTCGATTTTTCCGGACATATGGTAGGCGGTCACGCCGGTTTTCGGATACAGCTCGCGGATCGCATCCGCGCAGATACCGCCGCCCGCCTGAATACGGATGCGTCCCGCCGCCTGGCGCTGCAGTTCGGCGAGAAGCTCTGCTCCTTTTACCGCACTGTTCTGCTGACCGGAGGTAAGAATGGTGTTCATACCAAGCGATACCGCCTGCTCAAGCGCTTCTTTGGGATCGCGGCAGACATCAAACGCGCGGTGCAGCGTCACGGACATGCCGTCGGCTGCCTCCATCAGCTGTTCCATTGCCGCCATATTCATCGTTCCATCCTCTTTCAGCACACCGACCACAACGCCCTCTGCACCAAGTTCGCGGTACATCGCGACTTCCTCGCGGATTTCTTCTAATTCATATGGGGTGTAGCAGAAATCCCCGAACCGCGGGCGGATCAATGCATGAATCGGAATGGTTGTCTGTCTGCGGATCACCTCAAACAGCTTCGAACCCGGCGTTGTTCCGCCGATCACCAGATTCTGACACAGCTCCAGCCGGCTTGCCCCGCCTTTTGCCGCCGCAAGCGCCGACTCCGCCGAGTCCACACAGACTTCCAGGATATAATCGTTCATAAAATTCCCTCTGTTTTCGTAATTTTCTTTCTCTATCATACCCTATTTGAGGCAATTAGGAAAGAGCTTCTTTGGTTCACTTTCGTTCACTTCTGCTTCTGATGCAGATATTTTTCTCTCGTTGCCATGCCGCCGCGAATGTGGCGTTCAGACTTGTTCACATCCAGAATTTTCCTTGCCTCTGCCGCCAGACCCGGATTCACTTGTACCAGACGTGATGTCAGATCCTTATGCACGGTACTTTTGCTCACTCCGAATTTTTTCGCCGTCTGCCGTACGGTCGCTTTCGTCTCAATCATGTAAATTGCTGTCTCCACAGCACGCTCTTCGATATAGTCCCTCACAAAAAGCCTCCGAAGACGCTGTTTTTACAGTGTATTCGGAGGCTTTGATGGGTATGTCTTCTATTTTATTATTTGTAATATACCCATACCGCTTTTGTCTGTTCCAGCACCTGATCGATATCCCAGGTTTTTTCGGAATTTTTTCTGCTGTTTGGGTCGTTGATTTTCAGTCTGCCATTCTGCAATCCGGTAAGAACGATAAAATGACCGTTGCTGGTAAACTCCCCGGGTCCCATCAGGGCAATGATGGGGTTTCCGGCCTGCAGGTTGTTTTCCACCCGTTCCCGTTCCACAGGGATTTCTTTGCTGGAAAGGCCGATCTGCCGGGCTCCTTCCAGCATCAGAGACCAGGCGGTTCCGCTGCCGTCTACGGCATAGCCGTTCTGTGAGGCAAAATCGGCGACCCAGCGCGGATTTTTTGTGATATCGCCGGTCATGAAAATGGCAACCATGGAAAGTGCTGTCGGTCCGCAGCCGCTTAATCCCATCACTTCACCGGCATATCGGTGATAGCCCCATCTCTGATCCCACTGCAAGAGAAGCGGAACCTCCGATGCGGATGACAGGTCGCTCAGGTCAATCTCCGGCTCCTCCTCTTTTTTCAACGGATATTCTTCGACGAACGTCTCCGTCTCATTGTTTCTCTCGTAAAGCGACAACAGCTCCTCCGGGTACTGATCCATTGAAATGCCGTTTGCTTTCGCATACCGCTGGATCGGATTCTGCCGGAAGCGCCGCACACCGCCCAAAAACAGAAGACAGCCGAACAGCAATAGCAGCCCGCGGATCCGCCATACCTTTCTTTTTCGTCTCCGTGCTCTTTCTCTTCTTTGTATTATCCTTCTTTGTGTCATTCTTTTTTGTTCTGCTATCTCTTGCCATTCCAGTGTATTGTTTTCACGGATCATGAAAAATCCCCCTCCCGATCTTATGGTGTACTCCCAAAATCTTTCTGTGCCTGATTTTGTGAGATGATTGAGAGTACATTCTTCCTTTTCATCATAACAAATTTCCGATTTTTCTTTTTGTATATTTTCCGAAGAAAAACTGCTTTTTTTCCGTCTGCTTTCTTAAGATTTTTTGTATCTGTGCAAAGCCATGCGAAACGGAAGCAAAACCGCAAGCAGGAAAAAGATGGCAAATTCCGGAAATATCATTGAGAAAAAAGTTCAAAAATGGTAAAATAGGAAAAACAACATCTTTAAGCGGAGGATAAAACAAAATGAAAAAACTGAAAGTAAAAAAAGGCAGCACCTGTATGGCTTGTCTTGCCTGTGTGGGAGCATGTTCTGAGGCATTTTATAAGGTATTTGATCCGGACAAGGCATGTCTGCAGATCGTAGAGAAAAAGGCTGTCCGCCCGATCGCCTGTCCGCAGTGCGGTAAATGTGCCGAGGCCTGTCCGGAAGGCGCCATTACCCAGAACCCGAAGGGCGTTTACATGATCAACAAGAAAAAATGTACGGGATGCGGAGCCTGTGCGAAGGCCTGTCCATTTGGCCTGATCGTAAAAACCGAGGGAAATCCGGCTTCCAAATGTATCGCCTGCGGTATCTGCGCGAAAGCCTGCCCGATGGATGTACTGGAAGTTGTGGACGAATAATGATCCGAACTCTTAGATATCGCCAGGATCTCGTGTAAGCACAGATCCTGACTCATTGCTCACATAAACATAAAAATGCACTGTGGAACGTCGTCGGACAATTCCACAGTGCATTTTTCTGTTAAACGAAAAACAATTGATTCCCGCTCGCCGCCTGGCAGAATGATCGATGCCCGTTTCCGCAGACAGCATTCCGACAAAAAGGGACAAAATTTACAATTTTACTCCCGCGCCAGCAGAACCATCGATTTTGCCGGAAGCATCATGCTTTCTTTCATCTCTGCTCCATCCTCTGCGCAGCGTTTTCCATCGCAGAGCAGTTTCCAGTTTCCTTCCGGAAGTTTCTGCAAAGCTTCTTTTTCCCATGGATTGTAGAAGACGCAGACTGCGTGGCCATCCGGGTATTCCAGTTCGTAACCTGCGATCTGGTTTTCACGGAAAAATGTCTTTTTACAGTCCGGCTCGCACGTTCCGTATGCCTGAAATTTTCGGCGCAGAGCGAGAAGACCACGGTAATAGTCCACCAGCTCTTCCTGCTCTAAGGCGCGTGTCCAGTCAATTTTGTTGAGCTGCCACGACGATTTGAAGCTGTTTCCTTCGCCATGCTTCGTGCGCGCAAATTCCTCACCCGCCTGGAAAAACGGCATTCCCTTGCAGGTCATCACAATGCCCGCCGCCAGACGGTTCATCGAAAGCGTCCGCTCATCCATCTTGCCAAAATCCGGCTCCGCATCCTCCTTCCGCTTCGGATCGGACAGTTTTAATTTATCCCACAGTGTATAATTATCATGTGCCGACACATACGGAATCAGCTGGCTCGCATTGCGCGGCTCGTAGGCTCCTTTTCCGTCCATCCAGCCATCTGTCGCAGAAAGTATTCCTGCGGAAAGACGCTCTTTTCCATTGACATAGCCTCCCTCTGCGGCAATAAAAACGCTTCCCTTGATCGAATCTCTCGTATCGTCGCAGAACATGGAAATGCCATCCATCAGCCTTCCGATATTCTGTTTATCCGACGGAAAATATCCCTCCTGCATTGCGCTTGCCGCTGCTTTCCACGGTTCACCGTAAACCAGAATCTCCTCGCCGCGCGGCATCCGGTTCAGAGCTGTGCGGATCGCATTCATGGTCTCCGTGTCATGCAGTGCCATCAGATCGAAGCGGAAACCGTCGATATGATATTCCTTCGCCCAGTAACAAACCGAGTGAACCATAAAGCGGCGGAACATCTCCCGCTCACTTGCCGTCTCGTTTCCACAGTCGGAGCCATTGGAAATCGTGCCATCCTCCCATTCACGGTAATAATAATAAGGAACTGTTTTCTGAAACGGCGAATCGAGATTGTACGTATGATTGTATACCACATCCATAATCACACCGATGCCGGCCTTATGCAGCGCCTGAACCATTTCCTTCATTTCCCGGATACGTACCTCCCCGTGGAACGGATCGGTTGCATAGGATCCCTCCGGCACATTGTACTGCACCGGGTCATATCCCCAGTTGAACGCTTCCGCATCATCTTCCGGCACACTGCCAAAATCGAAAACAGGAAGCAGATGCACATGAGAAATGCCAAGCGATTTCAGGTAATCGAACCCCGTCGCATGAATCCCGTCGCCGTTCAGCGTCGTGCCTTCTTCCGTAAACGCCAGAAACTTTCCACGGTGTTTATCCGAAATACCGGAATGCGGATCACTCGAAAAATCTTTCACATGAAGCTCATACACACAACGATCCTCCGGCCGGATTTCCGGTCTTTCATCCTGCTCCCAGCCTGCCGGGTCCGTCTCTGCAAGATTCACCACCATGCTCCGCTCCGAATCAATACCGGAAGCCACGCCGTACGGATCTGTCGTATCAAAGACACCATCCGAGTGCAGGATATGATACGTATAATACGTTCCATACCAGGCTCCCTGCATTGCACAGCTCCAGACACCCTTTTCGCCGCGTGTCATCGCAATCGAGGCTATTTTTCGGTCCCCGTGCTCCCGGCTGCTGCCACGTGAAAACAGCTCCAGCGAAACCTCCATTGCTGTCGGCGCCCAGAGCTTCCACTCTGTCACAAACTGTTCATCCTTTTTCGGCATCTGCCAGTTTCCATCACATTCCCTGCTCTTCTTCACCGAGACACCGAGGTCATCCCCTTCATACGTAAAGTTTTCCACAAATTCTTCCGATTCAAAAAAGCTTTTCCACTCCGCCGGCGTTCTTTTCACCACCGCATTCATCTTCTTTCCCTCTATTTCTTTGTAAACTCGCAGAATCTCTCCGACACTCCACGCCTGCGCATAGCAGCCCTTCGACATCACCGGCGCCGCACCATCATAAATCTCCGCCAGATGAAACAGGCATCCTTCCTGCATCCAGCTCGCAAGACGCTCCAGTCCGCGATGCACTTCCTGTTTTCCCTCCTTCGGGAAATAGTTCAGCACCGCGCGGAAATACGCCCCAAGTGGAAATCCCCAGACTGTCCCCTGATGATATGCCCTGTCACGCTCCGGCTGACTTCCGCCGATCCATGGATGAAACGCCGGATCCTCCATCTCCAATGACCGCAGTCCTGCTGTCGTATACAGCTTTTCTTTGACCTCCTGTAAGATCCGCTGCCCCTGCTTCTGACTCACCATCTGAAACGGAAGCGCCAGCACAAAGACCTGATTGCATCGAAACTGCTTCTCTTCATACGTGCCGTTCAGCACATCCTTCAGATATCCTTCCTCTTCCATCCAGAACTTTTCGAGGAAACTCTTCTTCACCTGCTCCGCAAGCTTCCCATACGCCGATCCATCCTTTCCGACAAATGGCGCCAGCTCTTCCAGAATCCTCAGACCATTATACCAGTACGCATTAATCTCCACCGGCTTCCCGTGACGCGGTGTCGGCAGCTCCTTGTCAATCCGCACATCCATCCACGTCACCTGCTCCAGACCGCCCCCGGCCATAATCAGCCCGTCACTGTCCATTTTAATATGGAAATCCGTTCCCTTCTGATACCAGAACACAATATCCTCCATCACCGGAAACGCCTCACGTACAAACTCCACATCTCCTGTCTCAAGGTAATACTCATACACCACATCCAGAAACAAAAGTGCCGCATCCACCGTATTATACATCGGAAGCGCATCCCCCTCCGGAAACAGGTTCGGCATCAGTCCTTCTTTTGTATATGCCATAAAAGTCCGAAGAATGCTCTTACACTCCTCATACTCCCCAATTGCCAGCGTGCATCCCGGAAGCGAAATCATCGTATCCCGCCCCCAGTCCGCAAAATAAGGAAAGCCAGCCATAATACTCTTCCCGCCTGTCGATGCCCGTTCCGTAATATACTGACTCGCACTCACCGCCAGCCGCTTTCCCACCGGATCAGAAATCCCGGACTTTTCCGCAATCATCTCCTGCCGCTTCTCTTCCTCTTCTATCCACAGCGCAATCCTTTCCTCATCCCACTTATCCACATCATCCGCGAGACTATACACAACAAAAAAGACCTGCTCCCTGCCGTCTCCCGTCATCTCAAACCGAATCCGATGATTCACGACAGCACTTCCGATACCATCTCTTCCATCCCGTGCATCCTGCTCAAAAAACAAATCCCTCCAGATCCTCTCCTTCTCCATCTGAAGCTCCCCATTCGTTCCATAAGAAAGAATCACACCATTACTCGCAATGCACTTCCGGTCCACCGCAAAATTCTGCCCCTCCTGCAGCTGCTCTCCCTTCGCCGCAAACCGCATCACCGGCCGAACCGAAAAACTCCCCTTCTTCCCACTTCTCACCCGATACCGGACAAGAACCGTATTCTCCCCCTGAACCATCCCAATCGTCTTCTCAATTTCAATCCCCTTCACCCGGTAAAACCATACCGGCAGACTCCCCATCTCAAATCCTTCCAGAAACCGAAACCCCTCCACATTCTGCGTCCGATTCACAAACTCCTGTGAAAACAGCTCCGTTTCCTCTCCATCCACCTCCAACGTCTCCCAGACATTCGAAATCAGATGCTCCCGCACCGTAGGCGCCTTCAGTGCCCCCATCAACAGCGCCTGATCATTCCTCGCCGCATTCCCCATCACCGTCAGCGAACAATAACCTCCCAGTCCGTTCGTCAGCAAAAAACACTTCTTTTCTCCACTCCGGAAATCCATCCACTCCGAAGCATTCAGTCGAATCCTATCCATGCCCCAAAACCTCCATAATTCGTACAATGTGTTCCCGGAACTTTTCTGTTCTCATAAATCAATCACAAAAAACTCCGAAAATATTTTTTTTCATTCTATCTCCAAACTTTGCACTAGTCAACAAACTCACGCCGATTCGCCCTCCGGGCGAATCCAGCCCATTCTCCCGTCCTCCAACCCCAGGATCTGGCTCCGGCGTCGTGGCACCTGCCGCGCAGACGGGCGCATTGGCATCGGCAGCATGCGGATGATGCACGCGTGGGAGGCAGTGGAGTGAGGATGACGGACGGCCATCCAGGCCGGAAGTCAAGAGGCTCTGAGACGGGAAATCATCAGATTTCCTGTCGAATAGCCTCGGTTCCTCAATCCACCGCCTCCCACACGTCATCATCCGCCCGCCGATGCCACCGCGCCCGTCTGTGCGGCAGGTGCCACGGCGCCGGAGCCAGATCCGTCCCTCCCCCCCCACACACAAATAGAGCAGCCGACCCCTCATCGGCTGCTCCACAAATCATCCTTTGACGGCTCCTGAAAGCCCATCTGTATAATATCTCTGCATTACAACAAACAAAATCGCAATCGGCACCGAAATGCAAACCGCTCCCGCCGCAAAGCAAGTATACCAGCTGTCGATATACTCCTTCTCCAGCATCTTCCACAGACCCAGTGCAACCGTATAATACTTCGCATTCGCTCTGCAGATAACCTTTGCGAAAATAAAGTCCAGCCACGGTCCCAGAAATGCACTCAAAGTCGTGTACACAATAATCGGCTTACTCAGTGGAATTGTCACCTTCGTAAATACCTGGAATCTCGTTGCTCCATCCAGATAAGCCGCCTCATCCAGTGCCTTCGGAACCGTATCAAAAAATCCCTTTGCAAGCAGGAATCCCGCTCCGGAACCGCCCGAGTACACCAGAATCAATGCCACACGGATCATCGATCCCTCCGAAAGGCCAACTGCCTTTAAAATATAGTAGACAGCAACCATCGACATAAATGCCGGGAACAGACCTAAGATCATCGCGATGTTCATGTAAGTCTTACGGATTTTAAACCGCATTCTCGACATGCAGTAAGAAACCGAAAGCACAAATATTGTAGAAATCAGACAACTGAACACCGCAATGATAAATGTGTTCTTAAACATCTGCGGAAAGTCTAACACCTGCGTATCTGTAAACAGACGCACATAATTATGAAGCGTATATCCCTTTGGGAAAAAGCTGGTAACATAAGATCCTTTCTGTGTACTGAAGCTTAAGAGTGCAATCCACAGAACCGGAATCACCCACACAATCGCAAGCAGTGCCAGAACCACATGTACAACCACATCGGAAATCATTCCGCGCGCTTTCATGGAGTGTGTTTTTTTCTCTTTGTTATTCATTATTGGAATCCCTCCTCGTTCTTGTAAGAACCAGTATTCCGGTACGTGATCAGTGAAACCACAGCCAGAATGACAAAGGTAAGAATACCGACAACCGCACCAACGTTAAAGTACTGTAAGTCAACCGTCAGCTTGTACAGCCAGGTAACCAGAAGGTCCGTCTTTCCGGCGGTTGCTCCGACCGGAACCGGTGCTCCTGCAGTCAGCAGATAAATAACGTTGAAGTTGTTGATATTACCCGTAAACGTTGTAATCAGATACGGAGTCGTGACAAACAGCATATACGGCAGCGTAATTTTAAAGAAAATTGTCACAGGGCCTGCGCCGTCCACACGGGCTGCCTCGTAAAGCTCACCCGGAATGTTCTGTAAGATACCGGTAACCTGCATCATGGTAAACGGAATACCAACCCAGAGGTTGATGATAACAACCGTCGCTCTCGCCCAGGTCGCATTTGTCAGGAACGGAAGCGGACTGCTGATCAGCCCGGCCTGAATCAAAAGATTGTTGACCAGGCCGTTGTCCTTTAACATCGTACGCATCAGAAGAAGAGAAACGAACTGCGGAATTGCAGCGGAGAGCATAAAGCAGAATCTCCAGAATCCCTTGATGCGGGTCGTTTTACGGTTGATGACAATCGCAAGAATCATACCAAAAATATAGTTCAGGAAGGTAGCGAGCACAGCCCAGATCAGTGTCCATCCAAGAACAGACCAGAATGTCTTGCCGATCGAGTTGCCCATGCCAAGAACCGTACTGAAATTTTTCAGTCCAACCCAGTGGAAAATCGTCAGATGATCGCCGACTTTACTGTAGCTGGTGAAAGCCATACAGATCATAAAGACCAGTGGAAGGATTGTGAAAATCACAATACCAAGAATCGGAAGTGTCAGCAGGGTCCAGTGCAGTCTCTTGTCAACGAGTGCTTCCAGATCCTCTTTGATGGTGTTGATATGTTTCCCTTCCTTTGCACGGCACTCTACCTCGTAAGCGCTCTTCATATTGACACGCCAGATCATAAAGAAGAGAACCGTAATAAAAATCGTTGCCACTCCGTAGAGCAGGAACAGAATTGTCATATCGCCGCCGGTATATTCATAAATACCCTTGGCCTCGTTCCACACCTCTTCCTGCGCACGGCCGCCCAGGGTGATGAGATGATAGAGATTGTTGATACCGCCCTCGATCATAAACAGGAGATACGCAATTTCTACTGCCAGAAATAAAATACCCTTTACGATCTGTTTGTGAGCCAGATTTCCCAGTCCCATGACAAGCATGGAAAGTTTCGTGACCGCATCGCCCTTTGTGATGGCTTTTGTCACCGGATAGGGAGTCTCAAACTCTTTGGCGCGTTTTTTCAATGATGCCATAATCTATCCTTTCCGAAAGACAGGCATTGTCAATCCTGGTGTCTGACAATGCCTGCGGTTTCAATCCTGTTGATTTTCGAACGCTTCAGAGCCGGTTTTACTTACTCGACTGCAGAAGTATTCATGCTTGTGTTCAGTTTCTCTGTCATTTCTGCAGCGTTATCATGGGTAACTTCACCGTTGACCAGAGATTTACCAAAATTCTCTGCCGGAGTCCAGTAGTTGCTCATATTCTTAACGAACGGCTGGATGATAGAAGTATTGTTGAAGGTATCGTTCTGAGCAGTTACCAGTGCATCGTCTGTGATCTGGGAAAGCAGCTCTTCGTTACACGGAACTACGTTTCTCATTTCATAGTGTGCTTTCTGAGCATCTGCGCTTCCGAGATATCTTGCAAGAGCAACTGCAACCTGCGGATATTCACAGTTCGGATTCACACCGATTGCTTTAGAACCGGAGAAGGATTTCATCTGTTTCTCCTCGCCGTTGATGGTGATGGTCGGAAGCTGTACAACACCGTAATTATCACCGAGTGCCTCTTTAACTGCGGATGCATCCCAGGAACCGGAGAACATTGCTTTTACAGAACCGTCACGCAGACCGGAAAGACCGGATCCGTCTGCATCAGATACGAAGTTCGGATTGTTTACCAGGTCAACCAGGTAATCGGTCACTGCTTTTGCTTTATCGCCTTCGAAGTCAACGCCTGCTGCCTCGTCTGTTCCGTCCTCACCGAACAGCGTACAGCCGTTTGCTACGTAGAAGGAAGCAATGTACCAGGAGTTTGTAATCGGGAAGGAAATCTTGTCTTTTGCGATCATGGTATCCAGGTTTTTCACTTCATCCTCAGTGAATGCAGATTTATCATAGTACATAAACCAGGTGTTTGTGGTGAATGGTACACCGTAGATATCGCCGTCAACGGATACGGAATCTACAATTGCCTGAGAGTTGTTCTCTTTTACCTCCTCAACTGTCTGTCCGCCGAGTTTTGAAATTCCGTTTGCAGCGATCAGGGATGTCAGGTTGTCGTTTGCAAACATGTAAACATCTGCTGCTCCTTCAACGTCCTGTGTTACGGTATCTTTTGCATCGCTCTCTGCGCATACACCGTAATCAAAGGTAATGTGCCAGGATGGATGCTCCTCTGCAAACTGATTGCACATGGTCTGCAGCCACTCACCGCTGTCGCTTGCCTGATCCTCTGATGGAGACCATACGGTAAGGGTTGTGGTAATTTCCTCTTCCTCTGCTGCGTTGGAAGCAGATGCGCTTGTGCTTCCTGCCTCGGATGTGCTCTTGGAATCGTTTCCGGAAGCGGCATTTGAAGAACCGCTGTCGCTGTTTCCGCATCCTGCCAGCATGCCAACTGCAAGTGCTGCGGTCATCATAATAGATACTACTTTCTTTTTCATATTGAAAATCCTCCTTATATGATTTTTCTTTCTGGAACGTCTGCTGTCATATCGCATTTGCTGCTTGGTATCTCTCGTTCTTATTGATTTTATTATAGCAGTTGGCGGATTTTTCTGAAATATCAAGAATCTATGATCTATGTTGGATTTCTACGTTACATTTCTACACCGGAGCGTATCCGGAAAATCATTTCCGCAATCTGCAGAATTCTTTTCCGCAACAAAAAAAGAGGCCGCGCACCGTTTTTCCGGTGCGTCCTGCCTCCTCTTCTGTTTTTTATTCCGCCTTCTGCTCGGCTTTTTCTTCTGTCTTCTGATTTTCCTGTGAACTCAGGCTTTTCCTTTCCTGAATCATCTCCTGAATGATCTCATTTCCGCCTTCCTCCTGCCACTCTTTTACAAAGTCGTCAAAAGAAGAAAGCTCAGACTCGCCCCGGATAATTTTTAAAAAGGTCTCCGATTCCAGTTCTTTTAAGGTGTAACGATATGTTTCTGTGGTCTTCGTCCGGGTCGGATAAATCGTATTCACTCTTTGAATCTTTTCGTCGCTTAAAAGCGAGCAGGCTGTGATACGGGATAAATACGCGCTCCACTCCTCCGCACTCGCTGTTTTCGGGTTCTCCAGATAGGCGCGGCATACCTTTTCGAACGATCTTTCCAAAATCTCCAGCTCATCCTCCGATTTTTCCCCGTTCAGTGCCGCCTGCAGATTTTCGTAACAGATCGTCAGTGCCTGATTATAGTCGAGATTGATTGCTAAGGGGCGTGCCGTCGGATCGATATTTCCCGTATAATATTGCTGAAATTCTCCCCTTGGATCATCGTAGGAATAGCGCATATAATCAAACATCACCGACAGAATCTTCGGCACAATCTCCGGATATTCATACCCTTTTCGCACTACCACATAATTTCCGGTCAGCTTTTCGTTGCAGTATCGCACACTTCCATCCTTCCCGGTCCGAATCAGAAACGGCTGCCAGTCGGCCTCCGGATCCGTCTCATGACAGCGCCAGAGCGGGTTGTTCGGTGCCCACCACGGTGCGAAGAAAATGCCGCAGCGTCCCTGGGCAATGAGCTCGGCAATGTCATCCTGTGTGCGGATCAAAAAGTCCCGGTCAAGGACGCCCTCCTGGTACCAGTCGGCCAGCATGCCAAGTGCGTCTTTTACATTGGGCTGAACGGAACCATAAACCGGCATTCCTTCCGCATCCGTCAGCCATCTTCCCGGATATGCACCAAATGAGGCAAAATAAGATTCATGCCGTATTCCGAAGAAATGCCCGTGCCGCCGTACAGAGTTGTGCTGACTGCAAGACCGATGTTACCCATCTCCTGGTTTGCCGGATTCTCCTCTGCAAACGTCAACGCAATATGTTTCACATCATCGATCGTTTCCGGTACGGAAAGTCCCAGTTTTTCCATCCAGTCCTTCCGCACCCATAGAAGATTCGGACCGTCCGAAATGTTGGTTTCCGGGAATGCCATCAGCTTTCCGTCAAAGGTACAGCCCTGCAGAATCTCCTCACCGTAGCTTGCATAAATATCCTTGATACGGTCGCTGGCACAATTTGCATAAACCTCTGTAAGATCGGCAAGCTGATCGTTTTTCTGCATGGCATTCATCGTTTTTTGATCCACAACCATGATATCGGCAATGTTTCCTGTTGCAATCATGGTAGAAATGCCAACGTTATAGGTATCACCGTAGTTTTCATAAACATCCTCGTTCTGTACATTAATGATTTCGCGGATCAGGCGTGTATAGGCATTGTCCTCATAGGTTTCTCCCTCCGGGAGATTGGAATTATTCACACCCGTCATTTTTGCCAGCGTGTACGTGATGGTTTCCGGGTAACGTCCGTACGGCGTTGTTTTCGCTTCCGTAAGAGCCGCAGCCTCATTTCCGGCAGCATCGGAAACAGAATCATTTCCTGCTGCGCCACTTTCTCCACAGCTGCTCAGCGCCATTCCCGCTGCCAGCAGTACAGCAAGGCCTGCCGCAAGTTTTTTTTGCATCATGCCTGTACCTCCCTTTCCACGCCCGGAATCCGCACCGTCACTTTTGTTCCCTTTCCCGGCTCACTCTCAATCGAAAGACCATACGCTTCTCCGTATTCGAGCTGAATCCGGGAATTGACATTCCGCACACCGTAGCCGCTGCTCTTCTCCGTCAAAATTGTCTGTGCTTTCTCCTGTTCCATACCAACACCATTATCTGCCACGGAAAGTACCACACAATTTCCGTCACGCCGTCCGCTGATTGTGATCACGCCGGGCTCACTGCCGCGCCGCCGGTCAATTCCATGCGCAATCGCATTTTCGGCAAGCGGCTGCAGAATCAGGTTCAATGTACGGTAATCCAGAATATCCTCCGCTACATCCATTTTAACCGTAAAGCTGTAGTCATGAAACATTTCCTGAATTTGCAGATACGAACGCACATTGTCGATCTCCTCGCGGATGGACATCGTATTTTTGCCTTTGTTCAGGGAAGTCCTGTAGTACCGCGAAAGCGCCAGCGTCGCCTTGCTGATATCATCCGAACCGATTTCCAGCGCTTTCCAGTTGATCAGCGACAGGGAATTATACAGAAAATGCGGGTTAATCTGTGCGCGGAGCGCCGTCATCTCATACTGTTTCTGGCGGATGCGGCTCTCATAGACTTCCTGAATCAGCTGACGGATGCGTGACAGCATCTGATTAAAGCCACGCGTCAGATCACCGATTTCATCCCTTTCTGTAGAAACCAGTTCCACTTCCAGATTTCCTTCTTCTACCTCGGACATTGTCATTTTTATCTTTTCAAGGCGGTGCGCCATGTTTCCGGAGAATTTCATAATCACGACCGCAGAGAAAATAACGCAGCCTGCCCACATCAGAAGAACCATCAGAAGAATCGGCTGCATCGGACTGATGATGCCTTTTTTCGGCAGATAGCACGCGGCATGCCATCCATTCTGCTCAATCTCCTTTTCCAGGAGAATGTAGTTCGCTGTATTCTGCTTCTCTTTTTTTTGTATCTTCTGAAAGTCTGAAAATTCCATCTGGTATTTTGCATTCCTGGTCATCTTCTGATTTTCATACAGCACTTCTTTGTCCTCATTGTAGACGAAAACACCGTAATCCTCATTAACTGTAAGCTCCATGGAGCCAAAAATCTTACTGTAGTCCATGGAAATGTATAAAAAACCGCCTTTTCCGTCATCAATCAGCGGCATAGACCGCACCAGCGTCACCGTTCCCTGATCCATATCAGCATACCAGTGAACATCATTGTCTGCCGGTGCTGTCCATTCATCATTTTCCATTTCCCGCGCCGGACGCAGATACGTGCCGTGCGGAATGACGAAATCACGCACATAGACCGTAGACTGTCGGATTTCCGGGTAAAAATAACTTAAGGAATCCATCATCGGATCAAACTCTTTCACCATGCGCTCGTATGCTTCGAAGCTGTTTTTGTCTTCTGCCTTTACAATCTGAACAATTGTCTGGTCGAATGCCAGATAGTCCGACATACTCTGGTGCAGCGCAAGCTCCGTATTCACATCGTCCACTGCCTGATCAAAGGTGGTTTGCAGATTTTTGATCTCACGCTCGACAAGTACACGACGCATCTGGGTGTAAAACAGTGTGAACATCAGGCACATTGGGAAAAGTCCTGTGAGAACGTAAGCCACGATAAGCTTCCGGTGTACCTTCATATCTGAAAATGCTTTTTTTATTCTAGCGGCAAATGATGTCATCTTACTCCCCCTGATCCCGGTATTTCTGCGGGCTGATTCCAAAATATTCGCGGAAGCTCTGACAGAAATAGGACACATTCACAAAACCGCACTTTTCACAGATTACGCCGATTTTTTCGTTTGTATTTTCGAGCATTTCCCGTGCGCGCTCCATACGGAAACCTTTTAAGTAGCGGCTCAGGTTTTCTCCTGTATTTTTCTTGAAAATGCTGCTCAGATAATTCGGTGTCATGCCAACCTCGCGCGCAAGCTGGTCAACACCCATGCCACTGTCAGAATAGTTCTCACGGATATACTGTTTAATCTGCTCGACTTCTCTGCGTTTCGCAACACCGCCGTCTGCGCGGAAGACCGTTTCGAGCCGGTCAATACCCATACGGACCGCTTGAATCACACCGGCCATGTTGCTGCTGTGATACAGGGCGTCGATCTCACGGTCCAGCTCTCGCTCATCTTTTCTCTCGAGATTGTCGTAAATCTCTTTCAGCAGATTGGAAAACATAAACTTAATGTAAATCTGGGAGAAAATCGTCTGATGTTCATACTTCTCGCAGAACTGGTCAAAGTGTTCACGCAGGCTCTCCAGATCCTTCATGCGAATGTCCTGCTGGATCTGGCGGATCAGGATTTCAGCATCAATCTGCACCAGCACCTCGGACTGCTCCTCCTGAAAAGGAAGAAAAACATGGTTTCCCGTGTGATAAAAGCGCCGCTCCATGAGCTGCTCCGTCTGTGCAAATGCATCGTAAAGCTCACCGTCCGGCGTGATCTCGCCCGACACGGCCAGAAAGCATTCCTGGTCCCACATTTCACGAATATAATGGTACAGCTTCCGTCCGAACGCTTCCCAGCCGCCATCCGGCTCCTCGCTAAAAAACAGGATGGACTGCTGTGGGTTCAGGTTCAGATAGTGAAACGGCATCTGCAAATCGCTCTGCATCTTTTCAATCTGTTCGCTGTTTACCTGTTCAAAATAGTTGTTGGCACACTCCAGCAGTACCATACGGCAAAAATCCCGGACAAAGCTCATATCGAGAAGCGTCTGTGTTTTCTCCTGCATTGCGTTGCGGCTCTGCCCATTGACCATCAGATACAGCAAATGTTCCCGCAGAAACTCCATACTTTCGTCCTTCCGTTTTTCCTCACGCTCACTCTTTGCAAGCTTTTCGTTGATTTCACCAACCACCTTTTCAAATTCTTCCGGGTTGACCGGTTTTAAAATATAGGCGGAAACCCCATAGGAAATCGCCTTTTTTGCGTAGGAAAACTCATCATACCCACTGAAAATCACAGTTTCCGTCCCCGGATACTCCTCATGAATCCGGGAAAGAAGCTCAATTCCATCCATGAACGGCATATTGATGTCGGTCAAAAGCACGTCAATTTTCTCTTTTTCAAACACCTCCAGCGCTTCCTCTCCATTGGAGGCCTCCAGAATATTCTCCCGGATATTCATCCGCGAAAGCAGCATCCGAATGCCCTTTCGCTCTATCATTTCATCATCTACAATCAGATATGTGTACATGCATCGATCCTCTTTCTAAGCAGCCTGCCTAAAGCGGCGCATACTGGTTTTATTATACCATTCCCGCGGCAGAATTGCATAGCATTTACCGCTCAAAACCGTTACCGGAAACGCAAAACCAGAGCCGGTGAAAACATTCTCATCCGACTCTGGTTTTTCTATTACATGATTTCAGGACACCACTCATCCTGTCCCGAATCAGGCCTTCGTCCTGTATAAGCCCAGAAAAATAACGCGCTCTTCCGATGTATCCGTGTCCGGGAAAGACAGGATCAGACTGTTTTTCTGCTCATCTTCCCACCTTGTCGTCTTTCCCTCAAGAATCTGATTCTCTCCCACCAGCAAATCTTCAAGTAATTCTGCCGCCTGATGAGCCAGCGTCTGCAGTACCGTTTGAAATTCAGATTCCGGAACCGTTATGGCATATTCCACAGATACCAGTTGATCATTCTGAAAAGAAAAGATTTCCTGAATATCATCCGACAGACTGGAAATGCTGATCGAATGAATGATTCGCGGATACGCTTCTCCTAACGTGGTATCAACATCATCTTCCGAAAGCTGCGTCTTCTGCAAAACATCTTCCATAGACATATCAAATTTCACATTCCCGGGCGACAGGGTGGAATGGCTGAAATCAACGGCATACAGAAAGATGTTGCTGTTATTTTGGGAACTCTGTGAGGAACATGCAGCTAAAAAACAACAGCAAATCCCCAAAAAGATCCTGCAAATTACCGTTGAAGTAAAACGAATATTACGATTTTCAATATTCATAATACCTCCTCTCCCTTTTACTTCTGATATTCCTCAATTCTGCAAACATGTTCTTTTGTCTTTTTATTATAATTAATTCCTACCAGAAGCAAGTTTCCCTGATATTCTTCCAGACTTCTGCAATATTCTTTGTCCTTAATCTGCGCAAGCGCACCCTCTGCTGTTTTGTCCCATTTCAGTTCTACAACCAGCGCCGGTTTGTCCTGGTATCTTTTTCTTGGTACGAAAACAAGATCCGCAAACCCTTTTCCCCCAGGCAGTTCACGGTAAACCGTGTAAAAATTCCGTGCTGCATACAGCGCCAGTGAAATCGTATAGCTCAACGCATTTTCATCATTGTACTGAAGCTGTGACGTTTCAAAATGTGCCAGCCGAATTCCCTCTGCTACCTGTGTTTCCTGTTTTTCCCACACAGCCTGCAGAAGATCTGCGGAATTTTTCAGTGCCTTTGAAATATCTCCCCATTGGGAAACGGTTACCGCACTGGCATATTCTGACTGTACCTCGGCATTCGGAATAAAAACATATTTATTCTGTTCCTCATAACCAAGATATCCAAGATGAATCAGCAGTGTCAGCACATCATCCTCTGTCCGGAAAGTTGTCATATCATTCGTAAAACTGCCCGTGTTCACCGGAATCTTTTTCCCTGCCATCATCTGCAGTACGTCATCCCGCAGGCCGTCAAAATTCAGATCAATATACCACTGTAGTGCTTCAAATGTTTCTGTCTGATTCCAGTAATTGCCGATTTTCCGGAATCGCATGGCATTGACAACCGAACGCGGGCTGTAAACCGAACTTTCTCCCGGGAACGAATAGCCGTCATACCAGTTTTTAATTTCTGCCAGATCCATCTGATACCGGCCGCAGAGTTCTTCTACTTCCTGCTCCGTAAATCCTACATATTCTGCGAGCGGCCCTGGATCAAGCATTGTAAATTCATCAAACATATTCAGTGCAGAATGGGTTCCATATTTTTTGATCGGCAGAATACCCGTCAGATAGGCAAGTGCTACGTAAACCTTATCTTTCAGAAAATCCCGCAGGAAATCAAGATACTCTTCCTGTGCTTTTTTATCCTGCTGATATTCCCGGAAAACACAGTCCCATTCATCAATGATAATGACAAACGACTGTTTTGTTGCCGCATAAATATCCTGCAGCGATTCTACCAGATCCGTATCGTCAAAGTAGTCCACGTCCGGATAACTGTTTTTCAGTTCCCGCAGCAGCATTCTTCGAACACGGTCAATCACCTGGCCAATTTCCTTGCTCCGGCTCAGAAATTCCTGCATATTCAAAAAAATCGTAGGATATTGATTTAAGTGCTGTGCAAATACAGCATTTTGAGAAATTTTCAATCCAGAAAAAAGTTCTCTGGAATCGCATTCCTTCCCATAATAAGCCGTCAGCATATCCGCCGTCATAGATTTTCCAAAGCGCCGCGGACGGCTGACACAGACATATCTCTGCACAGTATTAATCACCTGATTGGTATACTCGATCAGCCCTGTTTTATCCACATAAATTTCGGACTGAACCGCTTTTGCAAATTTTTCATTTCCCGGATTCAGATAAACTCCCATATTCCACCTGCGCCTTTCTCTTTCTACCTCTATCATACGATATTCTTGCCTTAAGTTCAATTTAGCATAAGTTGAAAAATGCCAGAATGTTTTTAACTGAGGCAAAACATTCTGGCTGTTTTTTCTGGGATTGCTATGAGTCAATTAATTAATGAATAAAGAACGCGTCCTCTTCCTCGTCTTCCACAACCGGTGTCATCGGGTTATACTCGGTTTCCACCAATTTTTTCACCAGCTCGTGATCGAAGTTGCGGCGAATTTCACAGGTTCTGTCGAAAATCATGGTTGCTTCATCCCCTGGGGTGCATGCCGGCCAGTTCGGGAGGGATGGGGTTTCCGGGCTTCCGTAGCGGGCAAAGTTGATCCAGGCGGTGGCCATACGCTCCTGCAGACGGTCTGTTTCGCCCGGGACATTGCATACGGCGATGCGGTCGATGTTATGGAATACGAACGGAATCTCGGCACAATGCCATGCGGCTTTTCCGCCATCGATCGGGAATTCATAGGTAAACTGATAGGAATAGGTCGGCGCTTCTGTAAACTCCGATTTCTGACGAATGAATTCGATCGTTGCCGGACGGAAGAACGTATCCACAGACCACAGGTCGGCAATTGTTTTGTCCGGATATGCTTTTTCAAAAAGAGAAATCAGTTCCGGCGTTGCATCACCATATTTTCTCGTCAGGAACGCAATCTGTTCCTCACGGTTCATCTCATGTTTTCCCGGCACAACCGGTCCAAAATCAAACTCACCGATGTTGGTTCCTGCCAGCACAGGAATCGTTTTGGCGTGATCCGTAAATCCGCACTTGATCGGATTTCCGCGGAACCAGCCGTTCTCCATCGGTCCCTGTCCGATATAGCAGCCTTTCGCAGCAACCTCTGCCTCAACTTTATTGTACGCATTTGACAGCTCATAATACGGGATCGTCTCAAGCTTCTCCACCTCGGATTCGTCCAGATTCAGTTCTTTTAACAGAGCCTTCACAATCGCGGTGCCGTCTCCGTCCTCTTTCTGATAAACCTTTGCCTCATAAACACCGCTCTCGATGATACCCTTCTGGAACAGGCCGTCTGCTGCCGGCGTATTCATCAGCGTTGCCACCTTCATACCGCCGCCGGACTGACCGAAAATCGTAACATTCTCCGGGTCTCCGCCGAATGCCGCGATATTGTCATGTACCCACTGCAATGCAGCTACCATATCTGCGTTTCCTGCATTCGCAGAATTTTGTATTTTTCGCCAAACGGCGAGAGATCGAGATAACCGAGGATATTCAGCCGATGGTTCACGGAAACAACAACGACATCACCGAACTCGCTTAAGTGATCCCCCTCATATGCCACATGCTCAATCGCAGAGCCGGCGCTGAAGCCGCCGCCGTGGAGCCATACCATGACCGGCTTTTTCGCACCCGGATCAAGACTCTGTGTCCAGACATTCAGGTTCTGGCAATGCTCGTCCTGCGGCCAGTAGCGATGCGGTACCAGCACCTCCATGTTCGGCTCATCCTGCTTTAAAAGCGGGCATACATAGCCGTATGCCAGTGCATTTTTGATTCCTTTCCACGGTTTCACCGGCTGCGGCATCTGGAAACGATCCGCCTCGGCGTAATGGATTCCATGAAAGGCATACGTCGTGTTCAGTCGGAAACCGCGTACCTTTCCTGCTTTTGTCTCTACTACCGGATCTGTTTTACTGCATACAAAATAATCTCCCATATTTCAGTTACCTTCTTTCTATCCTGTTCTGTGACGCGCAGTTTCCAAAAAACCACCGCAAAATCCCCCTGATCTTTCCGTTTTTGCACCGGTCTTTGAAGCATCTGTTGTTTTTGCATTTACGCATCTGCTCCTTATTATACCAGACAATTTTTTCAGAAACAATTCTTTTCACTTTTATTTTCGGCTGTTTATATCAATAAAGTCCGAAAATCGCGTCAAAAACTGATATTTCCATCACAACTTCAAAGTGCTACAATAAAAAAGAAGGTAAAATCAACGTAAAAAAGGGGACTACTATGACGAAAACAGTACAAAAGAGCAAAGCCCGCGATATGACCCAGGGCTCTATCTGGAAACAGCTTCTTCTCTTCTCGCTTCCGCTGATGGCCGGAAATCTCTTCCAGCAGCTTTACAACACCGTTGACAGCATCGTTGTCGGCAACTTTGTCGGCAAGGAAGCACTCGCCGCCGTCGGCTCCGTCGGTCCGATCATCAATTCTCTGATCGGCTTTTTCATGGGACTTTCCACCGGTGCCGGTGTCATTATCTCTCAGTATTATGGCGCAAAGGCGGATGAAAAGGTCAGCCGCACCGTCAGCACGACACTGGTGATGACATTTTTTCTCTCTATTGTCTTTACTATTCTCGGCATCTTCATTACACCGTACATGCTCCGCATGATGAGTACGCCGAACGACGTCATCCGCGAGTCAGCAACGTATCTTAAAATTTACTTTGGCGGTGTTGCCGGTCTGATGTTCTACAACATGGGCTCCGGCGTTCTCCGCGCTGTCGGCGATTCCCGCCATCCGCTGTATTTCCTGATTTTTTCCGCTGTTGTCAATACCGTGCTCGATCTTTTGTTTGTCGTTTCCTTCGGCATGGGAATCGAGGGTGTGGCGCTTGCAACCGTTATTGCACAGTGCCTTTCGGCGGTTCTGACGCTGTATGTGCTGACCACAACAGACGGCCCATACCGCATCTGTTGGAAAAAGCTCTGCATGGACTGGTCTTTGCTGTACCGCATCGTCTGCGTCGGACTGCCGGCAGCGATCCAGCAGATGGTGACTTCCGTTTCCAACGTTTTCGTGCAGTCCTATATCAATGTATTCGGCTCGGATGTTATGGCAGGCTGGAGTGCCTGCATGAAAATCGACCAGTTTATGATGCTGCCGATGATGAGTGTTGGTCTTGCTTCGACCACCTTCACCGGACAGAACGTCGGTGCCAGCTACATTGACCGTGCAAAGAAGGGTGCTACAACCGCATTCCTGCTTGCTGAGCTTGTAACCATTGTGATGATGATTCCTCTGCTGATTTTCGCCCCGCAAATGGTCTATCTGTTTAACCAGGAGACAGCTGTGATTCGTTATGGAACTCTGTTCCTGTATCTGCTCTCCCCGTTCTACATTCTCTGCTGCGTCAACCAGGTTTACTCCAACGTCCTGCGCGGCGCAGGAGACACCAGAACACCGATGATCGTGATGCTCGGAAGCTTCGTCGTGTTCCGCCAGATTTATCTGTTTGTGATGTCTCATATATTTGATTCCATCATTCCGATTGCACTTGGTTATCCGGCGGGATGGCTGGTATGCAGTGTTCTGATCTATGCCTGCTATCGAAAATTCCGGTGGGATAAAGGAATGCGGAAAAGCTGAAGGATTCCTTTCCTGACATAAGCAAAAGGGGCTGTTGCACTAAGAAAATGAACGTAGTGCGACAGCCCCTTTTTTCGCATTATTTTTTCAGGAGTGCTGCTGAATGCTCTTCAGTTAAAATAACTCCGCAATCGCCGCGATCTTCTCACAGTTTTCCGGCAGCGGGTCGTTTATTTTCGGTGACTGGCGCGTTGCCACGTAACGGCTTGCAATTCCGGCAGAGGCTGCACCGTGGCAGTCAGCGATATCGTCATTTCCTGTCATCAGGCATTCTGCCGGATCGAGGTGATACTGCTTCAGCAGCATCTCATAAAACGCCGGATCCGGTTTTTTCACACCGGCATCCGATGAGAGCAGGATTCCATCAAAGTATTTCGTAAGGCCGAGCAGGGAAATTTCCGGCGCGGTGAAAAGCGCCTGTGCGTTGGACAGCAGAAAAACCTTCTTTCCTGCGTCTTTTAAACGCTGCAGCATTTCCGGCACGCCGGGGAACAGTTTCAGTTCTTCTATCGAAATCGCACGGAACATTTTCGCCAGATCTGCAATTTCTTTTTCCGTTACCGAAACAGCTTGATCCTCAAACAGCTGCCGGAACACATCCGCAATGTCGATTTCCGGTACATGGCTGCCGCGGCATTCCATTTTAAGCGCAGCTTCCTGCTCTTTGATTTTTGTCTCATACGCCATCCGGAGTTCTTTCGGCTCATAGGCGGCCCCTTTCATGCCGAAGAACAGGCTCATTTTTTTCCAGAGATACGCTTTCTTTTCATTCGTATGTATATCTACCAGAGTTCCATATAAATCAAAAATATAATTCTGATACATCCTTCATCATCCTTTCTTACGGAAAGTTTTCCACACGACACGTATTCTACCAGACTTTTCTCCACAATTCCATGTCTTTTTTCCAGACTTCCTATCTTTTTTTCTCCACCCAGACTGTCCACCAAACCAGATCGTTGAAACCTGTTTTGTCTTGCTCTCTGTAAGAAAGAATCCTGCCCGGAGGGCTTTTTACTTTATCGGAAAATTCAACGAAGTTTCCGGTAACGTAAAAAAATTCCCCCGTACAGATTTTGTCCGCAACAGGGGAATTCATTACATCTCACAGTCTCCTGCGAATTGTAATCTTTGATTTACTTTCTCGCATCCAGCATTTCTTTCACCAGACGAATATACTCCGGTGTCGTTCCGCAGCAGCCGCCGACAATGCCTGCACCCGCGTCTACCAGAATGTTCATATATTTTGCAAACGTCGGCGCATCCATGCTGTAGATTGCCTCACCGGTCGGCGTGATTTTCGGCAGGCCGGCATTCGGTTTTACAATAACCGGTACTCTTGCCACTTTTTTCATGGAATTTACGACTGCCTCAAGCTGATCCGGTCCGACCGAGCAGTTCAGTCCTACGGCGGATGCTCCCATTTCCTGCAGTGTCTCAACTGCTTCCACAGCGTTTCCGCCGAACAGGGCAGAACCGTCTGCTTCCAGCGTCAGAGAACACATAATCGGCAGATCGCAGACAGAAAGTGCAGCATCCATAAAGACACACGTTTCGTCTACGCTCAGCATCGTCTCCGCTACCAGAAGATCAACGCCCGCATTTGCTACCGCTGTTACCTGCTCTGTGTAGGATTCCAGCAGCTCTTCATAAGAGAGATCGCCTTTTGGCTGCAGCATTTTTCCTGGTGTGGAAAAATCTCCCGCGATCAGCGCACCTGTTCCGGCAAGCGCTTTTTTCGAGATGTCCACCAGGCGTGCATTCAGCTCCTCCACCTCGTTTTCTCTTCCATAATCCGCTAATTTCAATCTGTTTGCACCAAAGGTCGGCGCATAGACAATCTGGCTTCCCGCCTCCACGTAAGCCTTCTGTAAATTTGCCAGAATATCAGGGTGCTCCAGAACCCAAAGCTCTGTACTGACTCCTTTTGGCATTCCCGCTTTTGTCAGATTTGATCCGGTTGCGCCATCCAATAAAATGACACCTGCTCCGGCAAGCTGTTCAAATTCTTCTCTTGTCATTTTCTTTTCTCCATTCTGCCCGAGTTACCTGCAGCACATGTCCGCGTATACTGACAAATCCCGGCTGTTTTTTCTGAACCTGCCGCGCTTTTCGCGTCAAATTCATGTTCAGTATAGCATTGTATTGTTTTCCCGACAAGTAAAAAAAGAGGTATCCGTTTTGGATACCCCTTCGTCTGTTTCTGTTCATGAATGTTCAGCAAACCCCGACATTCTCAATCATGATGCGCGTCTGAATGATGTGTCTCCGAATGATGCGTCTCCGAATGATGTGTCCTGCCCGAGCTGTTCCCCCCACCGGACGGGATATTCTTCGGTGACCCCGGAGACAAATTTGTTCCCTGGTTCACACGGGTTGCTTTCTGTCCATTTTCCACCTGCGAGGATGCCGATACCGTTGAAACACCCGAATCGGAACTGTTTTCCGTTGCAGCATTTTTTCCACACGCAACGAAAGCCAATACTGCTGTACCGACAAGTACGGAAATTACTGCCTTCTTCATTTCTCCACCTTCTTTCCTGGTACATCGTTTTCGCCTGAACATTAGAGCGTGTCCGAAAAATTATTTCCGCAATTTGCGAGATACACTCTGGTTGTAATTTCATTTTAAATAAGCTTCTTACTATTGTCAATTTATTCTACAAATTCCCTATTATTTTCTTTTTTTTGTTCCAAAATATTTTCAGACACAAACAGCAGCCGGACCCCTCTCCCGGATCCGGCTGCCGTTTGTCCTGTATCGTATGCTTTTATTCTGCAGTGCTTGAAGACGTTGAAGCAGTGCCTGTGCTGCTTGTCGATGTCGTTTCGGTACTGCCTGATGTCGTGCTGTCAGACGTTGTACTGTCCGTTGCGGTACTGTCCGTTGTTGTACTGTCGGTTGTGGTTCCATCTGTGGAATCTGTAGAAGCGCTGTCAACTGTCATCGTATACAGATCTGCGTCCGTTACTTCAAGTTTTTTCCAGTTGGATGCGACCTTGATATCGCTCTCCTTTACCCATCCATCCAATGTATCGTTGTACTTATCCGATTTGCGGTTGGAAATGATAGTCTGTCTTCTGGACTCGGTTTTGTCCTCGTCGAATGCTTTATCTACACGGATCACATAATATGCATCGTCGCCTTCGATGACACCGTCATAATACTCGCCATCCTTCAGCTTTGCTGCTTCTTCCGCTACTTTATCTCCAAGAGAACAGGTATCGTCATCGTCTTTCTCCGATCCGGTTCCAAAGGATGTCTCGGAAGAGGTCAGATAAGAAACCTCAGAGGAGGAATCGCTGGCGGAACTGCTCGATGTGCTCGCGCTTGAAGCGTCGGATGCGCTTGTGTCGGAAGCATCGGAAGAAGAGCTGCTCTCATCGGAGCTGTCGGCAGAATCGGTGGAATCTGCGGTATTCTCCGCATTTAACTGATCGTTCAGCTCCTTGCGCAGATCGGTAAACGATGCGGCTGCAGGATCCTCAGACTCTTTTAAGAGATCCAGGAATCTCTGTGCGATTTCTTTCTTTGCCGCTTTTTCCTCGTCCGTCAAATCAATCGTTTTTCCATCGTCATCCTTCTCGGTTCCTGCTGTGGATACCGTGATGTAGCTGATGGAGGTCTGCTTTGCCTCTTCATCGGATACCTCGGTATCTACATTTGCGATGATCGGATCATAAATTTTGGTTTGAATAACATACAGCTCCAGTGCATCCTGGATGTCCTCAACGGTTGCGTGCAGCTTTTTCATCACATCGTCACCGTTCTTATCTGCGAATGCCTGTGCAGCCTCTTTCGCCTGCTGTTTTTCCTCGTCTGTCAGGGAAATTCCGTATTCCTCTGCGTGCTGCCGCATCAGAAGCTCTTTTTCGATCGTATCAAGAGACTGCTCCTTGAACGTTTCCCCGGTAGTCTTTCCATCGTCGCCTTCCTTGTCGTACATCTCAGACGGCATCTGCATTCCGTACATCGAGTACATCTTGGAATAATAATTGTACATGGTTGCCTGCTGATATCTCAGCATGAAATTTGCCTGTCCGAGTGTAATCGACTCGTCATTTACAGTAATTGCCGTTTTTGTTCCGTCCACATTGTCGGAACCGCAGCCAGTCAGTCCCATCGCTGCCATCGAAGCACTCAGCATAACGCAGACTGCTTTTGCTTTTAAATTTTTCATTACTTCCTCCTCATGCAGGGCGAAATGTATGCTCAAAAAGAGTTTTTCTTTTTACACGTTCGAATTTCCGGTCCTGCATCGATTTTTATAAACGCTTTTCCTATTATACCCTTTTTGTTGATACAGGGCAACTTTTTTCTTCCCTGTTCACGCCTTTTTCACACGATCTTGTGGTTATGCGAGTATTTCACTCCTGTGTGATCTGCAGCAGATCTTCCACCAGTGCATGGCTCTTCTCCAGCAGATCGATCTTTTCCTTTGAATTTCTCCGCCGCGGCGTGTAGACAAACGCCAGCGACTCCATCTGGAATTTCAGTTCGTCTCGGTATTTCTGCAGCAGCTCCGGAATCCGCGCCACATCGATTTTTGCATGCTGCTGTAAGGTGACTCGTACCGAATCGCCCATCTGTTTCAGCTCCGTCACATACGCACAGTGCGCCAGCGCTTTCAGTTCTGCAACAGCCAGAAGATTCTGTACATTTTTCGGCGGTTCCCCGAAGCGGTCGGTCAGCTCCTCCGTCATGTCCTCATACTCTTCCTTATTTTCAATCGCCGCAATTCGCTTATAGGTGTCAAGCTTCAGAGACTCGTTGCTGATGTAGCTGTCCGGAATATAGGCACTGACATTCAGATCAATCGTTGTCTCGAACGCTTCTGCCGGTGCGATGCCCTTCGCCTCCTGGACAGCCTCTGCGAGCATTTTACAATAGAGATCGTATCCAACCGATTCCATATGGCCCGACTGCTCTGCGCCCAGCAGATTTCCGGCGCCTCGGATCTCAAGATCACGCATTGCAATTTTAAAGCCGCTTCCCATCTCCGTAAATTCACGGATCGCATGGAGACGCTTCTCCGCCACTTCCTTCAACATCTTGTTTCTGCGGTACATCAGAAATGCGTAGGAAGTCCGGTTCGACCGTCCGACGCGGCCGCGGAGCTGATAGAGCTGTGACAGTCCCATCTGGTCGGAATCATGGATAATCATGGTATTGACATTCGAAATATCGAGTCCTGTCTCAATGATCGTTGTTGACACGAGCACATCGATCTCTCCGTTGATAAAGCCGTACATGATCTTTTCCAGCTCACGCTCTTTCATCTGTCCGTGCGCAAAGCCTACATTTGCATCCGGCACGAGCTTCTGGATCGTGTTCGCCATATCCGCAATCGACTGGACGCGGTTATAGACATAGTAAACCTGCCCGCCCCGCGCAAGTTCACGGTTAATCGCCTCGCGGACCATTTCTTCATTGTATTCACAGACAAAGGTCTGGATCGGCTGGCGATCCTGCGGTGCTTCCTCGAGCACACTCATATCCCGGATGCCGATCAGGCTCATGTGCATGGTACGTGGAATCGGCGTCGCCGTCAGTGTCAGAACATCCACATTTTTTTGCAGCTGTTTGATTTTTTCTTTATGCGTCACGCCGAACCGCTGCTCCTCATCGACAATCAGAAGGCCAAGATCTTTGAACTTTACGTCCTTCGACAGAACGCGGTGTGTTCCGATGACAATATCCACGAGTCCTTTTTTCAGATCCTCCAGCGTTTTTTTCTGCTCTGCCGGCGTGCGGAACCGGCACAGAAGATCAACGCGCACCGGAAAGTCCTTCATGCGCTCAACGAACGTATTGTAATGCTGCTGTGCCAGAATAGTGGTCGGAACGAGGTAGACGACCTGTTTGCTCTCCTGTACTGCCTTGAACGCTGCACGGATTGCAACCTCGGTTTTGCCGTATCCGACATCGCCGCAGATCAGGCGGTCCATGATCTTTTTGCTCTCCATGTCCGCCTTTGTCGCCTCGATCGCCGCAAGCTGATCGTCCGTCTCCTCAAACGGAAACAGTTCCTCAAATTCCTTCTGCCAGATCGTATCCTTTCCGAACTGATAGCCGGATGACGCCTGCCGCTCGGCATACAGCTTCACGAGATCCTGTGCAATATTTTTTACCGCATGGCGAACCCGTGTTTTCGTCTTATTCCATTCCTGACCGCCGATTTTATTCAGCTTCGGCACCTTTGCAGCTTCGCCGGACGCATACTTCTGCAGCGTATCAAGCTGGGTGGCCAGCACATAGAGGTTCGATCCGCCCGCATACTCGATTTTCATGTAATCACGCGTTACGCGGTCCATCTCAATTTTTTCGATACCGCGGTAAATACCAAGACCGTGGCTCTCGTGCACGACATAGTCACCGATCGAAAGATCCGCAAAATTTTGGATTTTCTGACCGGAATACTCCGATTTCTTCCGGTTTTTCTTCTTCTCTTTTCCAAAAATATCCGTCTCTGTAATCAGCACAAATTTCTGCATCGGATATTCAAAGCCTCTGCGGGCCGCGCCGTGGATCAGCATGACCTCGCCCGGTTTCAGAACACGCTCCGCATTCTCGCTGTAGAAGGCCGGAATCTCCTCATTCTGCAGGTCCTCTGCCAGATGCTGCGCCCTCGTCCGCGACGGACTCGCCAGTACAATACGGTAACCCGCTTTTTTCCAGGATTTCAGATCTTTTACCAGAAGCGGGAACTGATTGTTATACGAATTGACCGATTTCACCGTCACACTGAATTCGTCACGGATATTCCACTCGCCCTTCTGCGGCTCCATCAGCGATACGGCAACACAGCCGCGGCGGTTCAGTTTTGCCACAAGCTCCGCCGTACTGCACATCAGCTTCGCCTGTCCCGGCAGGAGGTATCCCTTTTCGAGACGGTGGCTCACGCTCTCCTGAAATTCTGCTTCCAGCGCATCGGCACACTCGATGATGCGGTTCGGCTCATCGAGGAAAATGCGGCTGTTCTCCGGCAGATACTCAAGAAACGAGACGGTCTCCGGATAAAAATAATGAAGATACTGCTCCGCTCCCTGCAGAATTTCGCCCTCGCCGATCTGATCGCAGATTTCCTCTGCCGCATGGCGGATACGCGCCGCTTCCTCCGTCATCATCTTGTCGCGGAACTTTGTGCTTTGCGCTTTTGCCTCTTTTTTAATCGCTTTCACACCGCGCGCAATCGTATTCTCTGTTAAAATCAGCTCCGATGCCGGATAGATTGTGATTTCCTCGAGGTTTTCAATCGACCGCTGGCTCTCCGCATCGAAGCTTCGGATGGAATCTATCTCATCGCCCCAGAGCTCAATCCGGATCGGGTTCTGTTCCGTCAGCGGATAAATATCGAGAATGCCGCCGCGGACGGAAAACTGGCCGGTCGACTCCACCTGAAAGGTACTCTCATAGCCGAGCCGCACCAGCTCTTTTCTTATTTTATCCAGATCGAGTTCGCTGTCATTGCGCAGATGGATGCAATGTTTTTCGAACACGCCAAGAGGCAGAAGAAAGTCCATACATCCCCCTACACTGGTGATGATGGTAACTTCCTTCCGCTCAAGAAGTGCCTGGATCACCTGAAGCCGCTGCCGGATCAGCAGATTTCCGTGAATGTCTGCCTGATAGAAAATCAGGTCCTTCGCCGGATAATACAGCGTCTCCGCATCGTACAGCCGGTAATCCTCATATAATTCTTTTGCTTTTAATTCATTTTCCGCGATCAGAAGCCGCACCGGGGCATCCTCGGAGAGACCTGCAATCATGTGGGCTTTCTGGCTTTCCAGACAGCCCAAGATCACCGTCACACCTGCGGTTCCTTTTTTCAGATCACGGAACAGCTCGTCAAAACGGGCAATTTCTTTGATCGGTTCTAATAACGCTTTCATTTTCCTTACTCTGCCGGGTTTGCAGATTTGCGGTTATACTCATTCATAGCTGCGTCCACATCCCCGTTCAGCATCTGCTCGATTGCTTTTGCCGCATGCTCGATCGCCAGATTTACAAGGGGACGTTCGTCTTTCGTAAACGGACTTAACACGTAGTCCGCCAGATCCCAGTTTTTCGGTTTCTCACCGACGCCGACCTTCACACGCATAAAATGGTCGGTGCCAAGATTGGCGATGATGTTTTTGATGCCATTGTGGCCGCCCGCGCTTCCTTTTTTGCGGATACGGATCTGTCCCGGCGCCAGGCTGATATCATCGTAAACCACGATCAGCTCGCTCTCCGGATCCACTTTGTAATAGTTCACCAGCTCCCGCACAGACTCACCGCTCAGATTCATATACGTCATCGGCTTTGCAACGATAACCTTCTGACCTGCGATCATGCCTTTTCCGAACAGAGCCTTGTGGCCTGTACCGGAGGAAGGGATCTGATATTCATCGATCAGATAATCGATGGTATCAAATCCGACATTGTGCTTCGTCCCTTCGTACTGGCGCGTTGGATTTCCCAGACCTACTATAATATACATAAATTCTCCTGTCATCAGACCATTTTCCGGCGCAGTTTTTGTTCACGTCACGGTCAAAACGGATATTCTCCATCCACTTCGCTACTTGCGCATAACCGAATAGCTGCTTCGCCGCACCGAAAAATGATATATTGTTTTTCCATCTGTCATAAAGAAAGAACACGAACAAAAGAGCAGCCTTTTTCCTGCTCTTTTATTCGCTGAAATGCTTCGGCAATGTTTAGTTAAAGTATACCAGTTCGCTCTCCGGTTTCTTGGCCGGTTTGATTTCTTTTGCATACAGAACCGGGCCTTCGCCATCGTAAACCTTCATATAGCCCCATTTTACCGTTGCAGTCACGTCAACCCAGGAACCCATTACGAGAGATTTGGCGCTTGCGCATTTGCAGACATAGCCGATAAAAGAAGTATCATCTGCACAGCAGGTCATTGCCATACGACCCGGAACAAAGAAATCGGCTCCGACATCCTTGCTCTTTAATACCATACCGCGGAAATGAACAGTCTTGCCCTCGTAACGCTCCGGGTTGTCGCCCATATCGACATACCAGATTCCGTAATCGGCATCGTCGATTTCGATCACATCGGCATCGGTATCAAACGGCATCTGATCCTCAAAAATGTTGTCAATTTCGCCTTCTTCATTCTCAAACAGAACGTCGCACGCCTGGTTGACTACTTTGATGCTGCGGCGGAAGGATGGAAGCGGATCTTCCGGACGGCAGCGGTTGAACATGACCATATCGGCATTTTTTGCCATCTCCATGAAGACGGATTTCATGTTCTGCATATAGATCTGGAAGCAGCTTGCGTCGACGGTCACGATCTCCTGTACGATGCCCCAACCGCGCGGCAGTTCCATTTCTTCGAGTTTTTTTACGCTCCAGAGCGGGTTGTATTCGAGAATGATTCGCTCCGGGCGGTATTTGCGGTTCAGTTTTTTCAGGTAATCCAGGGTAAACTGCTCTGGTCCTTCTACGATTTCCAGGACGGTGTTGTGTTTGAGCAGTTCTTTTTCGTCGTACTCTACTTCACCTTCTTCGGTTGTGATCAGAAGGGTTGGTCCGTCGATCTGGAAATAGTCCTGTGCTACGGTAAAATTGATAAAAGAGGTTTTTCCACTCTCCAGAAATCCTGTTATGAGATAAATCGGAATTTCTACTTCGTCTTCTTCGTACATTTTGTACCTCCGTTGTCTTTGACGTACTCCCGGAATCTTTCTGCACTTGCTTTTGCGGCTGAGATTCCGGGCGTGCCTTTTGCTTTGTCTCTAAATCAAGAAAAAAGCTGCCACATCGGATTTTGTTTCTGATGCGGCAGCTTCACTACAGTTCACAGGTACCCTGCGGACCGTAATTTTCGCAGCTACTTTGTATTTTTACAGTCCGAACAGCTCTGCCAGCTTATCTTCTGCTAATTTGGAACCGATGACACAGATTCTTCCGGTGAATTCCGGTGCTCCGTCACGTACTTCGTACTCTTCCGGAACCATATCGAAATAGATCCACTGTCCATCGGCGCCTGCTACCATACCTTTGGCACGAAGAACCATACCATAAGCGGTATCCTCGGAAAGTTTCTTTAAGATGCCTTCGATCTGCTCTTTGGTAAAGGTCTTCACAGTCTCCTGACCCCAGCTTGTGAAAACTTCGTCTGCGTGGTGATGATGGTGATGCTCGTGACCGCAGCCACACGCATCATCGTGATGATGATGCTCATGGTCGTGATCGTGACCGCAGCAGCATTCGTCATCATGGTCATGATGGTGATGCTCGTGTTCCTCGTGATCGTGACCGCAGCAGCATTCGTCATCATGGTCGTGATGATGGTGCTCGTGCTCCTCGTGATCGTGACCGCAGCAGCACTCGTCATCATGATCGTGATGATGGTGCTCATGCTCCTCATCGTGGTCATGGCCGCAGCAGCACTCGTCGTGGTCATGATGATGGTGATGATGCTCTTCCTCTTCTACCTGCGCAAGGTTGATGATGGCACCTTCCATCGTATCGAGTACTTTCTTACCACCCAGTACTTCAACCGGTGTGGTAATAATGTGTGCTTCCGGATTCAGTTCGCGGAGCATTTTTACAGCTGCCTCTACTTTTTCGGTATCGGCTTTATCGGTACGGCTCAGGATGATGGTTCCTGCGCTCTTTACCTGATTCTCGAAGAATTCGCCGAAGTTTCTGAGATGCATTTTGCATTTCATAACGTCGACTACGGTTGTTGCGGAATTCAGGGCTACGCCTGCTTCTTTTTCTACACCGTCTACAGCCTTGATGACGTCGGAGAGTTTACCTACGCCGGACGGCTCGATGATGATGCGGTCCGGGTGATATTTGGTGATAACGTCTTTTAATGCTGCGCCGAAGTCTCCCACAAGAGAGCAGCAGATGCAGCCGGAGTTCATTTCACGGATTTCGATACCGGCATCTTTTAAGAAGCCTCCGTCGATTCCGATTTCACCGAATTCGTTCTCGATCAGGACAACCTGCTGGCCTTTCAGTGCGTCTCCGAGGAGTTTTTTGATCAGGGTTGTTTTTCCTGCGCCCAGGAAACCTGAAATAATGTCTATTCTTGTCATTGATTTAACCTCTTTATCTTGTTGATTCCGTTTATAGTTAGCTGCAAAAGGGCCGAAGTTTATCCTCCGCCCCACACTCACGCTTATTATAGCAACCATAGAACAAAAAATCAAGAGAATTTCCCTTGCTTTTTCTGCATTTCACCATTATAATATATTACATGTCTTTTCTACTTTAACGCGTTGAACGGGCAAATCATTTTACCTATGAATGGGGGATTTTTTTATGAGCGGAACGAAAGAAAAAAAACTCAATCTGCCACAGTCACTGCTTTTGCTGCTGCTGATCATCGTATCCGTCGCAGTCTGTATCCGCCTGAAAACCGGCGGTCCTATGATCGGCCTGTTTGCAAGCTGGATTTTTATCTATCTGTTTTGTAAGATTTTCGGTATTTCTTACGCCAACATTGTTGCCGGCGCATACGATGCCATCCGTATGGTCGTCCCGACGCTCTGCCTTCTGATGGCCATCGGTGTCATGATCGGCACCTGGCTGCAGAGTGGCACCATTGCCACCATCATTTCCTGGGGCTTAAAAATGATTAACCCGTCCTGGCTGCTGCCTCTGACGCTGCTGTTCTGCTCCATTTTGAGTATTGTAACCGGTACTTCCTATGGTTCCGCCGGAAGCGCAGGTGTTGCCATGATGGCGATCGGAAACGCCATGGGTATCCATCCTGGCATGGTAGCCGGTGCTGTCATCTGCGGTGCCATGTTCGGTGACAAATTAAGTCCTCTTTCCGATACCACAAACCTTGCTCCGGCCGTTGCAGATGCCAAACTTGGCGATCATATCCGCTCGATGCTCTGGACCACCCTTCCAACATATGTGATAACCTTAATTCTTTTTACTATTCTCGGTTTCCAGCAGACCAGCGGAAGCTATACCGAGGGAAGCATTACCGTTTACATCGATGCTTTAAACGGTGAATTCCAGCTCGGATGGATTACCATGATCCCTGCCATCCTGATTATTGTATTGCTCCTCTGCAAAGTAAATGCGATCTCTGCACTTGGTCTTTCCAGCTTCGCTGCCGGATTTGTTTCCTATTTTGTGCAGCACGATACTCTGCAGGGCATCATCCGCACAGCTTACAACGGTTACACAACCACAATCGAAGAACCGGTATTACAATCCATCTTAAACCGCGGCGGCATGGGAAGCATGCTCCAGTACGTAGCCATTATCTGCTTTGCTGTCGGCATGGGCGGCATGCTGGAAAAACTCGGTGTACTGGATCACATTCTTCAGGCGATTGTAAAGAGAATCAACAGCGATGGAAGTATGATCCTGGCAACGATGATTGTCGGTTACGTGACCAGCCTCATCAGCTGCTCCCAGCCGATGGCACACGTTCTGACCGGCCGTCTGATGGCACCTGTCTTTCAAGAGCGCAAGGTTGCACCGGAAATTCTTTCCCGCTGCCTCGAAGACTCCGGAACTATGGCTGGTCCTATGATTCCATGGCATGGCTACGGCGTATACATGGCCGGCACACTTGGTGTTGCATGGTCGGCATTTTTCCCGTACTTATTCCTGCTTTACCTGACCCCGGTTTTCAGTATTTTCTATGGATTTACCGGAATTTCCATTAAGCATCTTCCGGAAACCAAAAACAACGAATCAAAAGAAGAGAAATAAGGCAAAAGCAGAAATCGTAACAGAAAATCATAAACAGAAACAGAAACAAAAAAGAAAAGGAAAAGAGAAAGAATGCAGACAAAACTTGTTCATTCTCGGAACCAGGCACACCAAATGCGTGTCCGAATGCCAACGGACCTTCCTCCGCTGTCGTGGTCGGTGACCGTGCTTATCTGGTAGATTTTGGCCCTGGCGTTGTCCGCCAGGCCTCAGCCGCCTATTTTAACGGCGTGGATGCCCTGCGGCCGGATCTTCTGACCGTTGCCTTCTGTACGCACCTTCACACAGACCATACCGCCGGATACCCGGATCTGATTTTTACTCCGTGGGTGCTGGAGCGCCCGGTTCCATTGAAAGTTTTCGGGCCAAAGGGCTTACAGCACATGACCGATCATATCTTACAGGCCTATGAAACCGACATTGATTTCCGAATTCACGGTTTCGAAAAAGCAAACGAATCCGGCTACCGCGTTGAGGTAACAGAAATTGAATCCGGCATTGTCTACCGGGATGACCTGGTTACGGTGGAGGCTTTTCCGGTCAGCCACGGAACACTGGAATGCTACGGCTATAAATTCACCACACCGGACCGCACAATCGTCATCACCGGCGATACCGCTCCGCTGGATCTCGTGGCAGAAAAATCGAAAGGCTGTGATATCCTGCTGCACGAAGTGGAATACGCCGCCGGAATCTCCTGCCGCGAACCAAAATGGCAGAAATACCACCGGGAAGTGCATACGTTAAGCACGGATCTTGCCGGTGTTGCAAAAAAGGCAAATCCGAAACTGCTCGTTACGTATCACCGGATTTACCATATGAATGTACAGGATAACCACAAAAACCTTGCCGCCGAGATGGCATGGCGCGATGCCGCGATTCTGGATGAAATCCGGGATGCAGGGTATGACGGATATGTCGTGAACGGAAAAGACCTGGATGTATTTTAAAATACGGGGCAGCGTACCAATTCTGGTTTACGAATTGGTACGCTGCCCCGTTCGTTTTGGGATGAGCCCGGAGACGCTTTCTATTTTCATTTACCCGACTGGCAGATTCTACCATACTCTGCGTTATTTCAGAACTGTTTTTTCTTTGACATTAACCTCCTCAGAACGTATAATCATAGTATTACAACTCTGGCAAAACAGCAGGATTTTCTGCTGTTTGTCGTTACAGGAACCTGATCCGCAGACGGCTTGCACAGTCTGCCTTTCGTTTGCGTTCCAGAAAGGATGTTTTATATGGCAGCTACTACTGCGAAACCCGTAAAAAGCGCCGGTAAAATTCCCGGCAGTACCTTGAAAATCATTGCGATGGTCTGTATGCTGATCGACCACACTGCAGCTGTACTTTTCGACCGAATCCTGATTTCCCGTGGTCTTCTGGATGCGGTGAACGCTTCGGACGGAGGCGCATCATTTCTCTCTACCGGAAACACAGCTGTGATTTATTATGCGGATATGATTATGCGCGCAATCGGAAGGATCAGTTTTCCGATTTTCTGTTTTCTGTTGATTGAAGGGTTCATGCATACGCATGATGTGAAAAAGTATGCGCTGAATCTTGGGATTTTTGCACTGGTTTCGGAGATCCCGTTCGATCTGGCATTTGCGGGAAAACCGTTTTATCTGGATTATCAGAATGTCTTTTTCACTTTATTTATCGGCCTTGTGATGATGATTTTTCTGCAGAAAATCGATTCAAAAGCGCAAAAAGATGCCGGTGCATGGCAGAGGGCGAACTGGAAGGTTTCGGTTGGCAAGCTGCTGGTGATTGTGGCAGCCTGTGCAGTGGCCACGCTGTTGAAGACAGATTACAGTGCAATGGGAATTCTGACGATTGTGCTGATGTATAATATGAGAAAGAATAAAATGTACTGTATCGGAATCGGGTGTGCGGTGCTTACGCTGTTGAGTCTGAATGAAATCACCTGTTTTCTGGCTATGATCCCGGTGCATTTTTATAACGGAAAACGAGGATTGAATCTGAAGTATCCGTTTTATGCGTTTTATCCGGTGCATCTGCTGGTGCTGTTTGCGATTGCGGCGGTACTGGGGATGGCGGGGGTTGCGGTTGTTTAAAAAACGGACACCCGGAAGTGCACCTGCGCCGCCTGGGACTGTGCCCTGGGGCACAGTCCCAGACGACACAGACGCACTTCCGGGCTGACATTGAGCCGGGCGGTGGGGAGGTCTGGATTTGCTGCGCAAATCGGCGTGAGATTCTACTTAATATACTTCTTAACTTCCAACGGATACCCCAAAAGCTCTTCGCTGCGAATCACTTCAAAATTCTCCGGTTGAAAATCTTTGCGTAACGTCACAGTGTTCAGGCAATGATATCCCAATCTATGATAGAGTTTCATCGCTCCAAAATTTCGTGCAGCTACCTCAAGATAGACAGATTCAGAATACTTTTTTATCTCGGCTTCAACCAGCGCAATCGCATGACTTCCGTATCCGTTTCCCTGGTATTCCGGAAGTACGAAAAGATCTTCGATCCAGTCAACTTCCGCCCCGCGGCTTCCGAGATGCACAAATCCAATGGGGATCTCTTCTTTTAAGATAAAATAAAACACATGCCCTTTGTCTGTCCAGGCAGCAAGATTCTCCGCGGCCTCTTCGTCGGTTATAACATAATCACCATGAGCCAGCCAAAAGCCTCGAATCAGCTCTTTTGCAAGTTGTGCTTCGTTTTCATATTTCTGTAAAGCTATAATTTCATTCATTTTTTCATCTCCCTTGTTTGTTTAACCGAATCAAGTAAGTCCCAACCCCCTGCTTATTGCTTCGCGCAATGGAAGCAGGTGACTTGCTTGATTCGGTTAAACTATGATATACTCAAATCATCATGATACCAGGCTCAAAAAGCTAATGCAAGCTCGCTTGCAAGAGGATTTTTGAACTCTTGACCTGTCAAAAACATGACGAGGAGTGCAATGATATGAAAAAAGCGACAAATTTGATATCCTTTCTGATTTTAATGATGGTACTGGTCGGCTGTAGCAAAGAAACGGTCCATATCGACTTTCCTTTTGAAGTTGGAGATGTTGAAAATATCGAAATGTACCACTATGCGGGAGCACCGGTATCAGCAGAAAAGAAAATAGTCGTTGCAAAAACTGATATAACAGACTTGTATCATATGTTTGAAAACTTATCATTGACAGACAAACAAGTCGAGGAAATCACAGGCGCAGATGTGACCAGTTTTCGATTTAACCTTTCGGATGGGACAAACTACGAACTGGTTTATGTCTGCAATGGAGTCAAGAACGGAAAGCTGAAATCTTCCACGGGCAATTTTGAATACTTCACAAGTTCAGATATCGGCTCATATTGGTCGAATATGGATCTTGAATCAGTTTCGGTGAAAGAAAGTGAATTGCCGAAGTGGCATAACTGATTCAGCCTCGAAGGACTCCCTGTCATAAGCGCTGGGGTGTTTTTATATATGATTCATCTCGTTTCCGTTTCTCATAAATCGCTTCCATCCATTCCAGCACATCCTCTTTGTTCTGCTGAAACGGTTCGCTGTGACTTAGGAAAAAATGCGGCGCACGCACGTTTTTCAGAACTCGGATTTCTGCCAGCAGGCGCTCGGCATTATAAACGGTCTGTCCGTTTTTCTGCGTCGCATATGCCGCATCCCCGAGAAAGCACCACGTCTCATCCACTTCCAATGCAAGCGATCCTTTGGCATGACTCGATGGAATCGGAAATAAATGTAACCACACGTCACCGTCCTGAAACCACGTATCTTCTTCTATCACAGTTCCTGTTTTTGTATAACGAAACGTATTTTTCCCCTGGTAAACCGCTTCGCACGAAATCTCCGACAGATTCCCGATATGGTCGGGATGAAAATGGGATAAAATCACCCGAATTTCTTTTCCTGTCTGTTCTGACTTTTTCTGCAGAATTTCTGAAACCGCAGGATGATTTCCCACGTCATATACCCAGAAAAATGCATCACCCTCGATGATCACAACATTTGCCGAAAGTGGATGTTCTGTCGGTGTAAGATAGGAAATGTGATCGTTGATTGTCTGGATGTGCGGAATCTGTATCGGCTCTTTTCTTTCTTCTTTCATCAAATCAACACCTCTTTTCCTTCGAACACAAAACACAATGACCGACAGATTTAAGAAATCTCTTTCGTTCTCTGCCGGTCATGATATTAATGAAAATTAGTAGCTATCTTATTTTAGAAGCTGAACACCGCCACACCATACGCCGGAAGTGCATATGCAATCCGATATGGCTGGCCATCGCATTCTCCCTCTTTGGCACGGTAGGCTACCTGGCGTTTTTCGGTCGGGCCGCCGTATTTCATATCGGAGCTGTCGAGTATCAGGCGGTACTGTTTTTTGCGCGGTACGCCACACATATAATCCGGACGCTCGACCGGTGTGAAATTGCAGACGAACAACAGGTTGTTTTTTCCTGTCGGTGACCAGCGGACGAAGCTGTAAATGCTGCGGTCGCCGTCGTTGGCATTGATCCACTGGAAGCCTTCGTAGCCGCAGTCGTTCGCGTAGAGTGCCGGGTACTTGCGGTACATTTTCAGCAGGTCACTGAAGAAGGTCTGCAGATGCTGATGCCCCTCATCTGCCAGCAGGAACCAGTCGATCTCGCGTTCCTCGCTCCACTCGCGGAGCTGTCCGAAATCCTGTCCCATGAACAGAAGTTTTTTGCCCGGGTGCCCGAACATGAAAGCATAGCCTACCATCAGGTTCTGGAATTTTTCCTCCAGATCGCCCGGCATTTTGTTGATCATCGAGCATTTCAAGTGGACAACCTCATCGTGCGAGAGCACCAGAATGTAGTTCTCGGAAAATGCATAGGTCATGCCGAAGGTCATCTTGTTATGGTTGTATTTGCGGAAGTATGGATCGAGCTTCATGTAATCGAGGAAGTCATGCATCCATCCCATGTTCCATTTGTAGGAGAAATGCAGGCCGCCGTCCTCTACGCTTCCCGTTACCTTCGGCCACGTTGTGGACTCCTCGGCAATCATGATGACACCTTTGTTTCGTCCGCGCACCAGGGTATTCAGGTGTTTGAAGAACTCGACGGCTTCAAGATTTTCATTTCCGCCGTTCTTGTTCGGCACCCACTGGCCCGGCTCTTTTCCGTAGTCGAGATACAGCATCGAAGCAACAGCATCGACACGGAGACCGTCTACGTGGTACTCTTCTACCCAGTAAAGCGCATTTGCCAGCATAAAGTTTTTCACTTCATTTTTGCCGTAATCAAAGATCTTCGTTCCCCACTCCGGGTGCTCGCCCTTTCTCGGGTCGGCGTACTCATACAGCGGCTGGCCATCAAAATCAGCAAGGCCGTGCGCATCTTTCGGGAAGTGTGCCGGTACCCAGTCCAGAATAACACCGATTTTATTTTTATGCAGATAATCAACAAGATATTTAAACTCTTTCGGTGTTCCGTAGCGGGAGGTCGGTGCGTAATAGCCCGTTACCTGATAGCCCCAGGAACCGTCAAACGGATGCTCTGCAATTCCCATCAGCTCTACGTGGGTATAGCCCATTTTTTTTTACGTAATCGGCAAGCGAATGTGCGAACTGAACGTAATTGTAAAATCCGTCCGGGTTGGATTCGGACCACGGATGTTTCATCCAGGAGCCCGGGTGCACTTCGTAGATGGAGAGCGCGGATTTCTGAACGTCAAATTTTTTGCGGTTCGTCAGCCATTCGCTGTCACCCCAGCGGTAGCCTTCGATTTCCGCTACTTTTGACGCGGTACCCGGCCGTTTTTCGGATGCAAATGCGTATGGATCTGCTTTGTACAGTTCTCTTCCGTCCGGTGTGCGGATGTAATATTTATACATCATTCCCTCGGTCACGCCCGGAATGAACACTTCATAAACGCCGTCCTCGCCGACTTTCCGCATCACATTGGCATGGGCATCCCAGCCGTTGAATTCGCCGATGACAGATACTTCCGCCGCATGCGGAGCCCATACGGTGAACCAGGCTCCTACTTTGCCGTCTTTTTTGTCCAGGTGCGCACCCATTTTCCGGAAAATATCGTAATGGGTTGCCTGTCCAAATAAGTACTGATCCAGTTCAGAAAATCTTGGCTGATAGCCCGCCGGTTTTTTTGGCGCTTTTCTGGTTTTTGCTGTTGTTTTTGCCGTTGTTTTCGCAGTTTCCTTCATAGAAAAAATCCCCTTTATGCTTCTTTTTCAATCAGAACACAGCCGCACGGAGGTACTTCAACAAAAAGTTTTCCATTTTCCGGAGAAATGGCTTCTCCGGTTACCGCGTTTTTCCATGTTCCGTCGCAAGATGCAGGAATCCAGACTCCCGCACTCTGGTTTTCATCATTATTTACTGCTGTGATCAGAGCGTCTGTCTCATCCAGGCGTGCAAAGGCATACTGGCGGTTGGTCAGCATGAGTTCGCGGTATCTTCCCGTTCGTGCTGCAGGATGTTTTTTTCTGACGTCTGATAATGTTTTGATCCATGCCGGAAGTTTTTCTGCCGGCGGATTTTTCTCCAGTTCTTCCAGATTCAGCGCCGGACGCAGCGGATCGTCGTTTCCGCCTTCTTTTCTTCCCTCGATGCCGAATTCCGATCCGTAATAGATGGACGGGATGCCCGGCAGGAAGTACAGCAGCGCATAAATTGGAATCATGTTTTCTTTTACGTTCAGCTTGCTGGCCAGACGGTCTACGTCGTGATTGTCAACGAAGCTGTACAGTTTCTTTCCTTTGTAAATGCCGCCGTTTTCGTCAAATTCGCGGCGGATCGTATGTGCAATTTCGAAGTAGTTATGATCGTTATGTCCCGAATAAAGTCCTTTGTGAAGCTCGTAGTTTGTGACACTGTGCAGCAGATGCTGGCCGTCTCCGATGTAGCGCGCATAGTCGCCGTGGATGACTTCGCCCATCAGCCAGAAGTCCTGTTTTTTGGCGGATGTGCGTGCGCGCATCTGCTCCATGAAGCCGAAATCCAGGCAGTCGGCGCAGTCGAGACGGATGCCGTCGATGTCGAATTCGTCGATCCAGAAGTCGATGACATCAAGGAGATAGTCGCGGACCTGCTGGTTCTGGAGATTCAGGTTGACGAGTTCGAAGCAGTTTCTCCATGCTTCGTAGGAGAATCCATCGTTATAGCAGGTGTTTCCGCCGAACCAGATTCCTTTGTACCATCCGCAGTACGGGGACTGTTCTCTTTTTTCCTGAATGTCGCGGAAGGCAAAGAATTCGCGGCCGGTGTGGTTGAAGACACCGTCTACGACGACTTTGATGCCGAGTTCGTGGGCTTTTTTTACGTATGCGGCAAAGTCCGCGTTGTCGCCTAAGCGGCGGTCTACCTGTTTGTAATCTTTTGTGTCGTATCCATGTGTGGTTGATTCAAACAAGGGGCCGATATAGATTGCGGTACAACCGAGATCTGCGATGTGCGGAAGCCACTGTTCCAGTGTGGAAAAGCGGTGTACGGTTTCTTCCGATTCATTTTTTCTCGGCGCGCCGGTCAGTCCGATCGGATAGATGTGATAAAATTCTGCCTCTTCATACCATGGTGCCATTTTGTTTGTCCTCCTTGTTTTTGGGTTATGAGTAAATTCCATACATGAACTGGTGTACCAGACGGTAGACTTCTTCGTCCCGGACGACGAGGTTGGAAAGATCGGATTGATCTCCTGCTGTCATCATCAGGTAGTGCATCAGGATTCCGGAGAAGCCTACGGCGAATTGTTCCTGACGGCCGTTCATGTTGCCGAGTTCGGCGCTGGCGTTGTCGAAGACGTCGACGCACAGGTGATAGAACCGGTCAATCATGGGGTATACGGTGCGGAAGCCTTCGCTTTTTCTTCCGGAATAGAACAGTGCCATCATCAGCATATGAAATTTCGGGTCTTCGGAGGCTCCGTTGAAGAAGGCACGCGCGATGCGGTACAGTTTTTCGGGGATGTTTTTCCCGGTTTCGGAGGCTTCGATGAGTTTTTGTTCCATGGGCTGAAAGTGCTCGTTTAGCAGGGCTTCGAGGAGGCCTTGTTTGCTGCCGAAGTAATAGTACAGGGTTGGTTTGGATACTCCGGCGGAGTCTACGATCTGCTGAACACCGACGGCGTCGTACCCGCTTTCGTAGAAGAGGGTCAGAGCTGAGTTCATGATTAGCTGACGATTGTCCATTTTGAATCCTCTTTGTTGCGGAAGGGACGCTCTCTGGAGTTCGCCTGGCCGCGGTGTGTTTGGGTGGTTGTTTGTTACGTGTGAGTTGGCATTTGTTTTGGTTTAAAATGCTTTTGTTGATTTTGTATTTAAGAAGTCTGCTTTTGTGTGTGATGGTCGAATTGCGTGAGTTTTTGGCAATTTTGACGAATTTTGTTGGATTTTGCAGGTTTCTTATGTGTGTTTCTGTTATCATTATACCAATCGGTATATAAAAAGTCAATGCGAAATATATAATGGATGAAAATAGATGCATAGAAAAAGAACCGGCGGGGAAATCTTTAGTTTAGTTCTCAGATTTCTCTGTCGGTTCTTTTCTTATTTTCCGATACTGTTTTTATACGAACTGAACCTCACATGACTAAAGTCACGTGCTTCAGACCGCTTTAGGCGGCAGACAAAATATCGGCGGATACGCCTGTTTCTTAGATCTTGCGCGGATACGCGCTTCTTCCATGCCGGATACGGCAGGTCTCCACATAACAGGTAGTCCACGGTATATCCGCCTGTGTTTATGCTGCTTTTCGCAGTTCCATTTCTGAAATTAAGTCTCTCAAATCCGCATAAACACATGAGGTTCTACTCTTTACTGCAGGAACTTTTGCCTCCAGCAAAGACCTTTCCGTTGCCGGTAAGGGTTTTAAAATTTCACGGATAAAATATCTTGCTCCAATATTGTACGATGCAGATAATCCTCCTTCTGCATTTTTTTGCATTTTCTCTTTTTGTTCTCCAATTGCTGTTTTCCTTCGGATGCCGTATAATGGAAACAGCATTTTTCAAATTCAAATTAAGGAGAACATAAACTGATGATACGATTTAATAATGACTACAATCACGGTGCGCACCCGGAGATTCTGGAGGCGCTGGGGGCTATTAATGGGAACAGTTATGGTGGATATGGGGAGGATGAATGGTGTGAGAAGGCTGCGGAGCTGATTCGGGAGAAGATTCATTGTGCGGATGCGGCGGTTCATTTTTTTCCGGGGGCGACGCAGGCGAATTTTATTGTGACGGCGGCAGCGCTTTCGCCGGTGCAGAGTGTGATTGCGGCGGATACCGGACATATTAACTGCCATGAGGCGGCTTCGATTGAAAATACCGGGCATAAGATTCTGGAGCTGCCGAATACGGATGGTAAAATTTCGGCGGAACAGATTGCGGCGTGTGCGGCGGCTTATTATGAAGGCGGTGAGCCGGAGTATCTGACGGAGCCGAAGATGGTATATCTTTCATTTCCGACTGAGCAGGGAACGCTGTATTCGCTGCAGGAGCTGACGAAGATTCACGAGGTCTGCCGGAAGTATGATATGTATCTGTTTGTGGACGGGGCACGGCTTGGATACGGGCTTGGATCAGAAAAGAATGATGTTTCTCTCGAGGATCTCGCTGCTCTCACAGATGTTTTCTATTTCGGCGGAACGAAATGCGGTGCGCTGTTTGGTGAGGCCGTTGTGCTTACAGCTGACTCGCTGAAAAAGCGGTTCAAAGCCTACATGAAACAGAACGGCGCTGTCCTCGCAAAGGGATGGCTGCTCGGACTGCAGTTCCACTGCCTGCTGGGGCATGATCTTTATTTCACTGCGACACGCCGCGCCGATGAACTTGCCATGAAACTTCGCAAAGCATTTGCGGCGCAGGGGATTCCATTCTGGGTGGAGAGTTTTACGAATCAGCAGTTTGTGATTCTCACCGATGCGCAGAAGGAAACTCTGGAAAAACGCTATATTTTCGAGCCAATGGGGAAATCCGCGGACGGCGGAAATATTGCGCGGTTCTGCACCAGCTGGGCAACGACGGAAGAGGAAGTGCAGACACTGATTGATGACCTCAAAGCTTTATAATTTTTGTCCAAAACGGCATTCTGCAAACACCGGCGATCTCTAAATCTGCTTTGCAAATTCAAAGAAAAAGCTGTACCGGTGTGCCACGAAAATGCAGATTTTGCCTTGTTTTACTCCGAGAAAGGAATCTTTATGTCTCATAAAATTGGTATTACCGCCTGCTCCAATCCCATGCATCCTTCCTTTTCCGCCGATCTGGCGCGTCTCTGTCAGATTCTGCGGGAGCTGGGCTTCGATCCTGTTTTAAGCCCCTGCCTCTACGACAACGGTTCCGGCTTTTCCGGCACGGGCGCAGAGCGGGCGGATGCGTTGATGAACCTTTACTGTGACCCAGAAATCACGGATATTTTTGATGTTTCCGGCGGCGATATGGCGAATGAAGTTCTGCCGTATCTGGATTTTTCTGTCATCGCCGCCTCCGGCAAGCGCTTCTGGGGATACAGTGATCTCACGACGATTGTCAATGCTGTCACGACTGCGACTGGAAATGAGTCGATGCTGTATCAGGTTCGAAATCTGCTGTACGACCACAGCGCCGAACAGATCACTCTGTTCCAAAACGCTTTTTCCGGGCAGTCTCCCAGCCTCTTCGACCTCCCTTGCACATTTCTGCAGGGCGATCACATGGAAGGTGTAATGATCGGCGGAAATATCCGCTGTTTTCTGAAGCTCGCCGGAACGGATTTTCAGCCGGATTTCCGCAGAAAAATCCTGCTCCTCGAAGCCATGGGCGGCGGCGTTCCGCAGATGGTTACGTTTCTGTCCCAGCTGAAAATGATGCATGCCTTTGAACAGATCAATGGTATTCTCCTCGGAACATTTTCCCAGATGGAACGCGACCAGCTGACGCCGGATATGCCGCAGCTTGTCCGCCAGGCGGCCGGACCGGATCTCCCGATTGCAAAGACTCCGTATATCGGCCACGGCACGGATGCACATGCCGCCGTGATCGGCAAATTTTATCAGATTTCTTCTGACTGATATACATCCGCGTAGCGCACGCCGAACTCCTCTGCGTCTGCATGGCGTTCCATATAGATATCAATGTGGCCGTACGGCGTGCCGCGGTCCTCGACCGTGTAAATTTTTCCGCCGATATTCAGCTTCGTTCCAAACGGCAGAACGCCGGTTGCAATGGTCCGGCCCTGCACCGGCATTTTTCCGGATGCGGTCGGGCCGCCCGCCCAGCGGCCACAGCAGACGGCGCAGTTGCAGTAAGCGGTCAGTTTAAAATTGCCGAGATATTTTCCCGAAGCGCTTTCCAACCGATCACCTGCGGTACTGTTTTCTGCACTTGTATTCTGCACATTTTCTGCTCCCGCCTTCTGTTTTCCACCATTCCCGTTTTCTGTTGTCTGGTTATCCACAGAGTTTCCTTCTTTTCTCCCATTATCCACATCTCCCGTTTCTATTTTGCTCTCACGTATTTCCTCCGAAATCACCCGCACAGCAAATTCTGTCGATTTCTCATAGTTAAAATCTGAAATCAGAATCCCCGTCGCCTCGCTTCCAGCGTGGATTACTTTTCCATCACCGAGATAAATCATGACATGGTAAATAAACCCGCTCTCCCGCTGGTAAAACAGCAGATCACCAGGCTTTGCCTCCTGCACCGGAATGCGTGTTCCAGCTTTCGCCTGCTGGCGTGAGGTTCTCGGAAGGGTATACCCGAAATTAGCAAAAATCTGCTGGGCAAAGCCGGAACAGTCGCAGCCGTTTGTAAGACTCGTCCCGCCCCAGACGTACGGATTTCCCAGGAATTTTTTCGCGTACTGCAGGACCTCGCCGCGCGCTTCGTCAGAAGAAAGAAGTGTTCTCGTCGTTGCATATGTATAGGTGTACGCCTTATTATTCCATGGCTTCACCCACATTTCCGCCATGGGAAAACTTTCCTCCTGCCAACGGTTTACCTCTTTTTCAGCCTCTTCTCCGCGCAGGAGATACCGCGCGCAGACAAATCCACGGACATCGCCGGATTCCACATAAACCCAGTCAGAATCCGCATCCGCTAAAATATAACAGAGGCTTCCCTTCGGCAGGATTCCGACGATTTTCTGATTTGTGCCTTTTCCTTCGCGGACGTGAAGCCAGGAATTCACATCGGCGATAGCATATGTTTTTTCAACCGTATGAAACAGCCACGGCATACGGGAAATCGTGACTTTTTCAGCTTCTGCCGCCTGCCACTCACTGTAGCTTTCCCGCGTGCGCTCAGCTTCCTGCTCTGCCGAAAAGACGGGCTCAGCCTCGGCGGCTGGCGGTTCCGCAGACTGTGATAAATCAGAATCCGAAGAGACTTCTGCCGTCTTGTCCCCACCAGCTGCATCATCACTTCCTGCAGATCCGTTTTCTTCCTCCGGCGGTTCCATCTGCTCCCCATCTCCGCCGCCGATTTCTTCCTGCCCCGGCCATGGATCGTTGGAAATATCTTCCCCTTCGCCCGGCCACGGTCCATCCATTTCACTGTTTCCCGGTGTTTCCGGCATGTCTCCCTGATCTCCCGGTTCTGGATTTTCCGGCTCCTCTGGCTCTGTCTCGCCTGCCTCTCCCGGTTCTGCATTTTCCGGCCCCTCTGGCTCTGTCTCGCCCGTTTTTCCCGGTTCCGTCATTCCTGCATTCTCTCCGCCGTCAGGCTCCTGCGGTTCCGGTTCCTCCGGGACTGTCTCATCTTCTTTTCCCTCGGATCCACTTTCCTCTTCCATCTCATCATTCTGCGTACCTTCCGATTCTGTCACCTCTTCCGCTTCCGCAGGTGCCTCCTCCGCCGCATCTTCCTCCACGCAAAAAGAAGCAGCCCCAACGGCTGCTTCCCCTGCAATCTCAATTCCAATCTGTCCCGGATCGGCCGTTTCCTCTTCTGCTGCATAAACGGCTGTCGGGTTTCCCAGTGTCACTGCGAGCGCACCGATCATCGCGGCGCGCACCAGCTCGGCGCATTTGTCGCCCATCATTGTTTTATCAACCATTTTCGCTTTCTCCTATTCAATTTGTCCGGCCAGACGGAATTGATCCGAACAAATAAAACAGAAGAAACACCTCTGGTATCGCTTCCTATTCCTCTGCTCGAAACAGTCTGACCGCATTTTTTTCTGTCGTCTCAATGACTTCTTCTTCCGAAATTCCCTTGAGTTCTGCGATCTCCTGCACAACGTACGGCAGATACAGAGATGAATTTCGTTTTCCCCGGTACGGAACCGGTGCCAGATACGGACTGTCTGTTTCCAGCAGAATGCGCTCCATCGGAGCCATCTGAACCACTTCTTTGATCTTCTTTGCATTTTTGAACGTCACCACGCCGCCAATGCCAAGATAAAATCCCATTTTCAGGTATTCCTCTGCCATCTCCACAGAGTAGGAAAAACAATGAATGACGCCGCCGATCTCCTCCGATTTTTCTTCTTTCATGACGCGGAGCGTATCGGCCGCCGCCTCCCTGCTGTGAATAATCATCGGAAGTTTTTCTTCCCGAGCAAGCGCAATCTGACGGCGGAACCAGTATTCCTGCTTCTCATGATTCTCCTTGTCCCAGTAATAGTCAAGGCCAATCTCACCGACCGCGACCGCCTTTTCCATGCGGCAGAGTTCCAGCATCCGCGCCATCACGTCCTCGTTCAGATCGCCCACCTCATCCGGGTGAAGGCCGAACGCGCCGTAGATGAACGGATACGCTTCCATCAGTTTTCTTGTATTTTCCAGTGATTCCAGATTTGCCGAGACATTGATGATACGCCCGATCCCGTTTTCCTGCATCGAGGAAAGCAGCTCTGCGCGGTCTTCATCAAATTTCTCATCGTCATAATGTGCATGTGTTTCAAATATCATATCCGAATTTCTCCTTAAAAAAACGAAACAGAAACGGAAGAAAGCTCTGCATAGCCTTCCCCTGTTTCCGTTTCCACGTTTATCTATCCTGTCGTTCGTTGTTTTCGTAAAAGTAAAGTGCGCCGCTGCGCCTGTGCTTATTATAACGCATTCATTTTTCCCGCGTCAACCAGGAAACGAAAAAATATGCCGGATTCCGATAAGATCACCGCCGTGCCGCAATCTCGTCCAGCAGGCAGCCAGCCACTTCGTCTTTTCCCATCAGCGGAAGCTCCTTGATGCCGTCCTTCGTGATCAGCGTCACCACATTCGTCGCCACACCGAAGCCGGCACCCTCTGTCTTCAAATTGTTTGCCGCGATCATGTCCAGATGCTTCTTCTCCAGCTTTGCACGCGAGTTTTCCACCATGTTCTCGGTTTCCATCGAGAAGCCGCACACAAACAACCCCGGATGACGGTTCTTTTCCACCCATCCCAGAATATCGTCGGTGCGCTCCAGCGGAATGCTCATGTCACCGTCCTTCTTTTTGATTTTCTGATCCGCCACCGTCACAGGCCGGTAATCAGCAACCGCGGCCGCCTTAATCAGAATATCCGTCTCCGGCAATGTCTCCCGCACCGCCTCCAGCATGTCCTTCGCCGTCGTCACCGGTCGCATCGCAACGCCTGGAACCGGGGCTAATGAAACCGGGCCGGAAATCAGCGTTACCTGCGCGCCGCGGAGCATCGCCTCCCGCGCAATCGCGTATCCCATGCGGCCGCTGCTATGGTTCGTCAGATACCGCACCAGATCGAGGGATTCCTGCGTCGGGCCTGCAGTCACGGTGACACGCACACCAGCGAGCGTCTTTTCGCGGGCAAGCTCCATCGCGATATAATCGAGCAGCACCTCCGGGTCCGGCAGTTTTCCTTTTCCGACGTCCTTGCACGCCAGCATTCCCACGGTCGGCTCGATGATGCCGAAACCGTATTTTTTCAGCGTCGCCAGATTATCCTGCGTAATCGGATTTTCCAGCATTGCCGTATTCATCGCCGGAGAGACCAGCTTTTTGCACTTCGCTGCGAGCACCACCGTTGTCAGCATATCATCTGCAATGCCGTGTGCCATTTTTGCAATCACATTGGCGGTAGCCGGGGCAATCATAATCAGATCCGCCGCTTTTGCCAGCGAAATATGCGTCACCTCATATTTAAAATCACGCGCAAACGTATCGACCACGCAGCGGTTGTTGGTCAGCGTCTCGAACGTCAGCGGGGTGATGAACTGCGTCGCGTTTTCGGTCATGATGACATGCACGTCTGCTCCGGCTTTCCGAAGACCGCTCGCCACATTTGCCATTTTATAGGCGGCAATTCCGCCTGTCACACCAAGTACAACACATTTTCCGTCAAGATTTTCCATTGTAACTCCGTTCTGCTGCCTCGAAGCAGCTTTTTTCCTATGATAGTTTTAAGTATAGCAGACAGAAAAACAGATTACAACCAATCCTGTTTGCCATTGATGCAAAAAGGCTTTATAATAAAAGTACAAAAGAACTCTACTTTTAAAATAATCGCGAGGTATTTTTATGATTTTAGCCATTGATATCGGGAACACAACCGTTACGCTCGGCGGCGTCCGGATCGCACCGCAGCAAGCGTATTCCCTCGAATTCACAGCCCGGATTGACATCAACCACACCTGGTCTGCCAGCCAGTATGAATCTGCGATCGAGCAGCTTTTTGAAGACAAGAATCTTTCCCCGTCCGACTTTCGGGGCGTCATCATTTCCAGCGTTGTTCCGTCGGTTCTGACGCTTCTGCAGGAATGTGTCCGTAATCTGTTCGGCACAGAACCGCTGCTCGTCACATCCGAAAGTGATCTCGGCATGACATTTTCCATCCCGGAACCGGAAAAAGTAGGCCGCGACCGCCTCGTTGATGCAGCCTGGGCCGCCGCACATTATCCGCTGCCGGTCATCACCGTGGATCTTGGAACAGCGACGACCTTCAATGTCATCCGGGAAAACAGCGTCTTCTGCGGCGGCGCCATCGCACCGGGACTCGATATGGGACTTGGCGCCCTCTCCGAGCGGACCGCCCAGCTCCCGCGGCTCGACCTCCAGATCCCGAAACGCATCATTGGCAGAAACACCGAAGAATGCATTCTCTCCGGCACCATCGTCGGCATGGCCGCGATGCTCGACGGAATGGTCCAGCGCATCGAAGCCGAACTCGGCTCCCCCGCCACCCTCATCCTCACCGGCGGCGCGGCACGCTTCGTCGAACCGCTCGTTTTACATCCTCATATCTATGACCCGAACCTTCTGCTGAAAGGGCTGGCGTTCCTGTGTGAGCGGAATTGTGCAAATTAAAATCGTACTTCCAAATATTCATCAGACTTTTTCATTCTGCATGACGTTAAAAAGCGTGTCTGTTCTCCAGGCACGCTTTTCTCTATTTTTCTATGGAATCGCAACCCTTCTTTGTGTTGCCTCTCCGCTTTTCAGTTTTTCCTGATTCTCCTCTTTCAGTTTTAAAATACACGGGCGAATGCTTTCATCATACGTTTCTGTTGTCTGAAGTACATGACCATTGTATACAATCACATCATCGGAATACAGAAATACAAGCGCCATCTGATTCATCTCATGATCGTAGATCAGAACATACCAGTTATAATCATACAAAATCCTCTCTGTCATGTTGAATACCTGTTTTGGCTTCTGGCAGGAAATTTTTTCTCCGTAAATGGTCGAGAGAATTTCGTCCATCTCCTCCGGATGATCCTCGCGCGTGATCGCAAAGGACATTCCGGCTCCGGTGTCTTCCGGGATATAAAGATAAATCATCTCGGCTTTGTCCGTATCAAAGGTTTCGATTTCCTGCAGCAGTTCCTGATCCGATTTTTCTGAGATGAAATCTGCTGCCGTCAGGAAAACATCTGTCGTACCCCGCTCAGGACCAATGGGATTTTCTTTCTGTGTATACACCGCCGTCATTCTTTTTACCAGACATCCTGCAATCACGCAAAGGATCACTCCAGCTAACACAGTGATTTTTCTCTTTTTCATACGTTTCAAGGAAATCACCTCTCTTCCAAAACAGACATTCCGGGAACCTTCCAAAAGTTGAATTTTCTCTTTTCAGTATATCATGAATTTTTCCGGGACACACTCTTTTCCCTCTCCCTATGCACGGAAAAACTCCCGGCACTGCCGGGAGTTTATGACTTTCTTATTTCATAGTAACTATTCAGAACCCCATCTCGATTCCGCTTGCGCTGCATCTCGATGTTGCTTCTCGCCATATGAAATTCCAGAAAACCGTTCATTCATGCAAGCATGATTCACGATTTTCTTTCATTTCGCATGGCTCTGAATAGTTACATTTCATATTACTTTTTCACCTGCTCATATACCAGTCCCGGATAAGCTTCGAGGCTGACACCGTTTTTTTCAAACATTGGAAATGCTTCTGCGCCGGATGCGCATACGGCGGTTGCCATGCTTGTCTGTTCAGTGTAGCTCTCCCAGTTGTCGGCAGTAAGGCCAGGCTGGTATGCTTCCCAGGCAGTTTCGTATTCGGTGCTCTTATCGGAAGGAATCGCATCTTTCAGGCTCTCGCCGGACCAGACGGCAAGCTGATCTGCTTTTTTGTAAGTATATTCCGGGAGCTGATCGTCGCCCAGCGACTGGTACAGCTCATAGCGGGTAATGGAGTCTTTGGAACTTCCGTAGGATTTTTCCATCTCTTTTTTCACGGTATCCATATCGGCATCATCCGGGTAGGTGATGTCTACTTCGCACAATACTGGTTTTCCCGTCGCTCCGGTCTGATCGAGGTTGATAAACTGAAACATGACTCTGGAAGTTTGCTCGCCGAAAACAGTGGCTTCTGTATCTACTGCGATCGCGGCTGCACTGTTAGTTTCGGAGAAAATTTCCACCTGGTCCCGATCCAGATTCCAGTCGGCAAGCACTTCATCCACCGTTTTCCCCCATCCGGTATCCGGCGGCGTAATTTCCTTGCTGCTCTCTTTCGCTCCCTGACATCCAGTCAGCAACAGAGCACACATTGCAAAAATACCTGCTAATTTTTTATTCATACACCTGCATCTCCTTTCCGCTTTGTTATTTTTTTCACATACTTTTTTTGTTAGCCCTATACTACCATATATTCTTCTGAAAATCTATGACGTTTGGTGAAAATTTTCTTACATTTTTCTTATGCATTCGATTTAAATCAAAGAAAAAGCAACAACATCCCTTATAGAAATTCTCTACCGCTAGTGAACCTCACATGACTAAAGTCACGTGCTTCCGGCCGCTTTAGGCGGCAGACAAAATATCGGCGGATACGCCTGTTTCTTAGATCTTGCGCGGACACGCGCTTCTTCCATGCCGGATACGGCAGGTCTCCACATAACAGGTAGTCCACGGTATATCTGCCTGTGTTTATGCTGCTTTACGCAGTTCCATTTCTGAAATCAGTTCTCTCAGATCTGCATAAACACATGAGGTTCTACGCTTTACTGCAGGAACTTTTGCCTCCAGCAAAGACCTTTCCGTTTCCGGCAAGGGTTTTAAAATTTCACGGATAAAATATCTTGCTCCGATATTATACGATGCTGACAAATCACAGTTGTATCTTTTTCCAGTCTGAAACGTACACAGACGATGATCCCGTGTATCACGGGCAATCTCTCCTGATCCATCAAAGGCAAGCCTGCTCGTGTTCCAGGCACAAATCCGGGAAATTCGGATTCCCTTTCTGTGTGCCTGCTGTCCGCACCGTTTCTGGATATCACGTTTTCTCCACATCTGCAGTTTCTGCTTTTTCTTCCCGGAAAGTTTTCCTTTCATTTCCAGATATTCGAAAACAATCACATCTGCCTTCTTTTCTGACGCATACAGAACGATTTCCCTTGCAATTTTTCTGCCAAGCTCTGTATTCAGACGTTTTGCATATGCCCATCTTCCCTGCACCTGGCGGGATCCATGTTCCCGCTGAAATCTTCGGATCCGTCCCAGCACACGGTACATCCGGTCTTTGTCACTGGGAAAGTTAATAAACTTTCTCCCCAGGATAGTTCCGTCTGGACGCATGATGGTACAGACTGCATCCGTATTGATGCCGAGATCCACACTGCAGATCGTTTGTTCTTTGACGGGTGTCCGGTTTAAAGCTACCTCTTCCGCATACGTAAAACGCAGAAAATATTTGTCGTGCTTTTTCTCCAACATTGGCGCCGAAGCTTTTTTGCCCGACCAGTGTTTTCTTAAATATTCCATATCCGTATGTTTCAGCCGCACAGCAAACCATTTCCAGTCATGGCCATCGTACAGTTTTAAAAAGGCCGCATCTTTCTCTTCTGTGTTTTCACGGTACATGACATCGTGGTAAAAAACAGGCATGGCATACTGCTCACTTTTCAGATACGGCTTTCCTGTTTTCTGTCCCTCTGCTTTCCACTGTTCCAGACGCGTCCGATAAGAAGATACACTCCCAAGCGCATGCTGGACTGCCGCCCGTCTGAAATAGGATGGCATCTTGGGAAAGCAGAAATCAAAATCAAACCGGGCCGGATTCCGTTTCGTTGTATGCACCAGATGTTCCGCTGCATTGAAACGTTTCTTACTTTCTTCAATTTTGACCAGTTCTTCCCATACAGATTCATACACTTCGACCAGATAGCGGACAGCAGAACGGTAAATCTCCAGTGTCTGGCAGATTGGAATATTCTGTTTTCGTAATTCTACACCATAACTGGATATGATTTTCATTCGCTTTTTCCTCCGGGTTTTAACGGGATTTTTCCTTCTGCCCTTCTATATAAGCAAGTACCTGTTCACGGCTCCGGTCACTGACCGTTACAGCACAATAAGACGGATTCCACAAATGCCCTCCCCACAACTCTTTCTTTAGCTCTGGATACAAAAGGAACATCTGGCGCGCAAGATTCCCCTTCATGATTTTGATCATGTCTGAAATATAAAACTGTGGTCGACAATCTACAAGCAGATGAATATGATCCGGCATAACCTCCATAGCCAGGATTTGAAATTTATATTCCTGTGCAAGACTTTCCAGCATTTCTTTGCATTCCACATCAATTCCGTCTTTTAAAACCTTTTTTCTGTACTTTGTACACCAGACCAGATGATACTGCAGAGAGTACACATATCCTCTACCATAGGAAAGACCATTTTTATTAATTGTAAACATATCTTTCTTCATAAAAATAGTATACCATATGCATAGGAATATATCAAACATTTGTTCCCTTTTTGGTGCGAATTTTGCGCGTCTAACTCATCACTGAAGTAACGAGAATGCGACGCGCAGTTTTCAAAAACACTCCCCTAGTATCTATAACGCAAGGGGAGCGTCTATTTTCAATTAGTTCGCTTGTTCTGATAATCGAGTTTTGCTTAAGCTCTCTCCCAGCGGCCTCCCGGGGCTGAAGATATAACACAATAAGCAATATTCAAACTTGAGGTTCCAGCTTTAATATACGAACGACAGGACCGTCCACACTCTAAAGTCGAATATGTAATCATCTGCGTATTATTTGGAGTATAGTGATATGGGGTTCCTCCAGCAGGATTTGAAATTGTTTTTGTAATATCATCATACTGGAATCCCACCTCTGGTGAATATTTGGATGTCTGCATTAAACTACTTGCTTTCATAGAGGTTCCGTAGTTCAGTGTTGTTTCAAACCAATTAATTCGTACCTTTAATGCCTGACGGTCATTTGTCACGGATACTTTCATGGTTGCATAAATGCTGTACTGGCTAAGCTGCCCCGTATTGCTTACAATATCAGTGATTGCTACTCTTTGCTGATGCTCGTCTACAATCAACAAACCCGTTGAAATAATATCCTGCTCGCTGCCATTTTCATCCACTACCTGTGTGATTGACAAATAATCATCCGGCTTTGCATCAATGGCGCGGGTCTTCATCTGTTTTTCCTGATATTGTTCAATTGCAACCTTAATTACGTCACTTTCATTCGTGATGTGATTGTTTAAAACCTCTTCATACACTCTGTTTTTTAATTCTGCATTTGTTTCTGCTTTTACTTTGGATTACAATTTCGCTTCCAAATCCTTCTTCACCTACCCCACCATTTACAACAACATCTCTTCCTACAAATCCTGATGGTGGTCAAAGTTAATCAAATATTTTATTTGTCTTGACATAACTTTCCATTAACTTATAATTTGTTTGCATCTTATATAATCTTAAAAGATCTAAATCCTGTTTAAAATATTTCTTGCACTTTACATCTTTTTGTGCTTCTAAAATACAAGCCTCAACCATTAATGAAGTGTGCAATGATCCTCCTTTTCCGGCAAATAATGTCTGTTGAATTCTTTTTCGACAGACACCTATTGCTTTTTCAAAATATCCCAATTCTTCCAACGCCATCCCATAATTTCCCATACTCATACCCCAATCTAAGATGTGAAATACAGGTTTAATAAAACTTTTTTCATATTGTCCCACTAAAAATTGATATATTTCCAATGCTACTTTATAATTCTGTTCACCCCAATAAATCAATGCCATTTCTGTCAAAATACTAACTTCCTCTGTATTTAAAACATATTCTATTTTTTGTCCTTCTTCAACTTTAAGTGACATAGCAAGTAATTCTTTTAATTGTTTTATAAATTGTTCCGTATATTCTGCATTTTCCTTATATTTTACTTTTACCCTTTCTGTTTCAATATATTGGTAATTTTTCATCAAATTACAGTCTAATTTTTCTTCAATTTTTGAAAGTACCTTTTCTGCATTTCCATACTCTTTTCGATGAATAAACTTCGAAAATTCAATCTTCAACTCCAGCGTCTCATACTCTTCCACTTGAATCCCCGTCTCAATTCTATCCCCACTCCTTCCCATCTTCTCCATCATCTGACGTAGATTTCCGCTTCGTGGTTTCTGATTTCCGTTTTCGATTCTTGCCAATGTTTCCTGCGCACAAATGTCTTCACTCAGTCCTTCCTGTGTAAGTTTTGCCGCATTTCTTGTTCGACGTATCAATTCTGCATCAATCTCGAAATTCCGAACCACATGGTCAAACAGACGGTAATTTTTAAAAGAAACTTTATAATCACTTTCCAATTCCAGAAGGCTTGCACGTTCCTGTCGCAGCAACCCAATAAATTCTGCGTTACTATTTTCTTTTTCCAGAATCTGCGCATACTGCTCCAGAATTTCCGGCATATAAAGCAGTTTCCCTTCTTCTCTCAAGTTTTCTAACGCCGTTTCTGTTATCAATTTTAAATAAGTATCCGCTTTTCCATCTCGGGCTGTTTTTTCTATTAACAATGCAGCATATGGAATTACTTTTACTCGTTCTGTCCTCTCAAAGTTTTTCTGAAAGATCTCCTCTACTAACTCCTGAAGTTCTTTCTCTCCTCGTTCACGATCTGTACCAAAACAGACTTCCCATCGAAATAGCAGAAGTTTGTATTCCTCTGCACTTAAAATCCCTGTCTTTCTCTGTATTTCCGCTTCTGGCATTGTCTGTACAATTGCCTTTTCCAAATGTTCACATACTGTCTCTACTGATTTACCACGAAGCCATGCAATCTGCGCATATTCCTGCTCAATGAACTGCTGATGCAGCGGCTCCTTTGCTCTTTTATTCTTCTCATATTCAAGCAGACATTGTTTTGCTTCTTCCCATTTTTTTTGACAAATTTTCTGTTGTATCTCCTGACGCAATTCATAGATATTGTAAATGTCCCTTGGCAATATATAAGTGAGCCTCTCCACCGATTTTCCCAACCGTCCCATAATTCGATCAATCAGAAAAAAATCAATTTCCTGCTGATCTGCTTCAATTCTTGCATATTTTGACACAGAAGAAATACCCAGGCATAATTGTTTTTGTCGTATTCCTTCTTTCTCTCGTAATTTCCATAGTAATTGACCAATTCCTTGCATCTGTTTCCCTTTACTGATTCCTTTTTCTATGTTATTTTTTGTGACTTTTATTATGATTTTAAAATTGTATTTAAAGCAAGAGAAATTATCACCATATTTTAATTTGATTTTTATACAAATCCACGTTTTCTATTTTTATAAGTAAAAAAGTGTAATTTTTCCCTTTTTCATACGTATAATATGCTTTGAATTTATTTTCATATTTTTCTTTTAAAATAAAATATGGAATTGCCCTAAATCAAGGCAATTCCATGCATTATAATTTATCTTTAGTATGGAACCCTCCCATTCTTTACCCATAGCAAAGTAAAGCATCGGTGCATGCAGCAGCAGGCTGTCATATCCCATCAACGACATCGTTTCTGTCAATGCTTTGACCTCATCGGATGTTATGAGCGGAAGCCGCAGCGCCATCAGCCCAAAGCAGAGCGAATATCCCAAAAACACAGCCAGAAAGCCGCCGAAAGCCGTCATTAACATATGGGAAAAACTATAAACGCTGCTATGTACCCGCGGTAAAATACAGTTGATATAATTTTTCTGCACATCCTCCCAGTAACTGAGCGCGAACGGCAATACGACAAGAATTGTATTCGTCACCAGAAACGCACTTACACCGCCGCGCGCATTCACCAGATAATAAACCGAGCAGTTTTCTCCTGATCCTGCTGCTTCAGGGTAAATGCTCAGGAAGGTAAGTACGGCAATAAAGGCAATTGCGAGATAAAATTTCCACGATTTTATCATTCTGCTGAAATCGGAATGCAGCATTCGAAAAAAGACCATTTTTTTGTTCACCCCCGTCTCGTATGAATGTTCCATGATACCATTTTTATATTTTCATGATAGCGTAAACGCCTGAAATAGTTTATGACGTTTTCTGAAACTTTGAACAAAAAACTTTTTATTCATTTTATCAAGTTGGAACTTTCTCCACCAGATCTTCTACCGTACATACTAATGCCCGCGCAATCTTCAACAAGGTCTCTGTCTGCGCCTTGTTAATATCCTTTCTTCGCTGTTCATACTGCTGAATGGTCCGAACCGAAACACCTGCCTGCTGTGCCAGTTCACTCTGACTTAGATTTGCAAAAGTACGCAATTCTTTCAAGTTTGTCTCCGGTTTTGCTTCACGATATAATTCATTCATTTTATCTACAAACTGACGAACATCCATTTCATGATATGGCGTGTAGAGCATTCGCACTTCAGTTACAGGAATAGCCTGGTTTATTTCCGCAAAAGACAAACTGGTACTCCACTGATAATAGGCCAACGCCCAGCCTGTCCAATATTCAGGGCTGCGATCGTAAGAATAAGAGGGGGCTTGTTCCGGCTTTGGTTCCCCTGCTTCCTGTAATACTTCATATGCAATTTCAACTCCCGACATTCCCGCTACCACAGAACAGTCACCTCGTTCAAACCGTGACGCTGTATTACTCATACAAAACCACTGCCATACAGTTTCCAACGGCCGTTTTAAATCATTGACCATATAATCCAGCATGCAGGCAAGATTTTTTTGTGCAACAGAAAGATATAATTTATCGTAAGCGTGGATCATCTGGTTTCATCTCCTCATCTAAAATTGTGGTGATATATAAATCACCCCGCTGACGGCGGTTTCGTTCCAGATCAAAATATTGCCGACGCGCCATATGATCACGGGATGCTTTCCTCTTATACCATTCCTGCACACTTGCAATCTCATACCCTGTAAATTCCAAACGTTCAAATGCTCTTCTGCTTTTTAAAACAAACTGCTGTCCCAGTTTTCCCAGACGCATTGCATTACTCAACTGACGGTAAGAAATTGCACCATTAATAAAATCCGCTGCAAAAGAAAAATAGCTGTCGTCAGCACGATATCCAATGATAATATCTTCCTTTTCATAATCAAGATGAAAATTTTGCAGCAAATATTCTTTTGCTTCTGCCGCCAACGGTGTGGATGCATCAAATTCTCGATTTTCCAACAAAATCGTAAGCCAATGGAGCATTGTATAGTCGCGCATATTCAAATTGAGAACTTTCAATCCATCACATTCAATCTCATATCTATTTGCGTAACCATTTTTATCCGCACTGACACCCCATTCTTTGGCCATATTTTGGTTTTCTGTACAGTAAAATCCAACACCATAATCATTATAAATTTTTCCATAACCATATTTCGGCCGTTCAATAATATGATCCGAACCATGATAAACTGTTTTTTTCATTTTACCACCTCTGCTTCAAATTATACTCCTAAAGGCGTATAAAAACAACAAATAGAAAAATTTTATCCAATGCGTCGCAAAACCCCTTGCTTTAGCTATGGGGATATAAGACGCATTGGATAAGCATCCTCCTTTTTTCAAATCGGCAGATATTTCAACTTCTAATTTAAATTCATTGCAACTTTTCTTCATTATATAGTAAAAGTCAGAATCTTTGCATGACGTTTTCCTTAACTTTTTTAAACACCAAAAATCCCTCCCCACACATCACGCATGGAAAGGGATTTCAACTTTCATTCTATTCTATTTTCCGCTCTAGCAGATCTCCGCACCCGCCGGCATTGCTTTTTCCGGGGTCATGAGGCATACGTTGCCTTCGGCGTCCTCGGCGCAGAGCAGCATTCCTTCGGACATCATTCCTGCCAGTTTGGCCGGTTTCAGGTTGGTGAGAACCATAACCTTCATTCCGATGGTGTCTTCCGGTTTGTAATATGCTTTGATTCCGGAGACGATCTGTCTTACCTGGCTTCCTACTTTGACCTGGAAGCAGAGGAGTTTTTTGGATTTCTTGACTGGCTCGCAGGAGATGATTTCACCTACCTGGAACTGCATTTTTCCGAAGTCTTCGAAAGTGATTTCTTCCTTCGGCTCAAGGTCAATCACTGCTTCCTCTTCTTTTTCCTCTTCCTGGGATGCAGCAGCCATAGCAGCTTTCTGTTTTGCCTGGATCACTTCTACTTTTTCCATTACCTCTTTGACATCGAGTCTCTGGAACAGGATCTGCGGCTGATCGGTTACTTTATTGCCCGATACGTACAGTCCGAACTGATCGAGCTCTTCGTAGCTGCGTTTCTCTGCGTTCAGCTGAGCCAGGATCTTCTCAGTAGTCTCCGGCATGAAGGACTCGAGCAGGCATGCGCCGATGGTGATGCTCTCTACCAGGTTGTACAGAACTTCTTCCAGACGGTCTTTCTTTGCCTCATCCTTTGCCAGTGCCCACGGCATCGTCTCGTCGATGTATTTGTTGCAGCGTTTGAACAGACCAAAGATCTCAGTCATTGCATCTGCCACACGCAGCTCTTCCATCTTTGCAGCAACTTTTGCTTTTGTTGCGGTAACGACTGCTTTCAGATCATCATCCACCTCTTCTGCTGCGCCGGTCTTTGTCACAACGCCGCCGAAGTATTTGTTGCTCATGGAGATGGTACGGTTTACCAGGTTTCCAAGAGTATTGGCAAGGTCGGAATTCATACGCTCAACCAGCAGCTCCCAGGTAATGACACCGTCGTTCTCAAACGGCATCTCGTGCAGAACGAAGTAGCGGACAGCGTCTACGCCGAACAGGTCTACCAGATCGTCTGCGTAAATCACGTTTCCTTTGGATTTACTCATCTTGCCGTCGCCCTGCAGCAGCCACGGATGACCAAATACCTGTTTCGGCAGCGGCAGATCAAGTGCCATCAGGAAGATCGGCCAGTAAATGGTATGGAAACGGATGATGTCTTTTCCGATCAGATGCAGGTCTGCCGGCCACAGCTTGTTGAACTGCTCGGAACTGTTTCCGTCACAGTCATAACCGATTCCAGTGATGTAGTTGGTCAGTGCATCCAGCCATACATAGGTAACGTGCTTCGGGTCGAAGGATACCGGGATTCCCCAGGTGAAGGAGGTTCTGGATACACAGAGATCCTGCAGTCCCGGAAGAAGGAAGTTGTTCATCATCTCGTTCTTTCTGGAAACCGGCTGGATGAATTCCGGATGAGTGTTGATATAATCGATCAGTCTCGGTGCATATTTGCTCATCTTGAAGAAATATGCTTCTTCTTTTGCCGGCGTAACCGGGCGTCCGCAATCCGGGCATTTTCCGTCTACGAGCTGGGACTCGGTGAAGAAGGATTCACACGGTGTACAGTAAAGACCTTCGTAATATCCTTTGTAGATATCTCCCTGATCGTACAGTTTTTTGAAGATTTTCTGTACCTGTGCCTCGTGATCGGCGTCGGTGGTACGGATGAATTTGTCGTAGGACGTATTCATCAGATCCCAGATTCTCTTGATCTCGGTGGATACGTTGTCTACGAATTCTTTTGGCGTGATACCTGCCTCTTCTGCTTTCAGCTCGATCTTCTGGCCATGCTCATCGGTTCCGGTCTGGAAGAATACATCGTAGCCCTGCTGACGTTTGAAGCGGGCGATGCTGTCCGCGAGTACGATCTCGTAGGTGTTTCCGATGTGCGGCTTGCCGGATGTGTAGGCAATCGCCGTGGTGATATAATATTTTGGTCTGATTTTTTTCCATTGCTTTCATTTCTCCTTTCAAATAAAAAAACTGCCTTATTCCGCTCTCTTGTAGTCGGAAGAAGACAGGTTTGTTTACCCGTGATACCACTTCTTTTCGTCCCTGCCTCACGGCAGAAACCTCTGCAGGTACATGTGCTATACCTCTCCGCTGTAACAGGCGGAACCTGTCGCAGCCTTACCGTTTCAGATTGTTGTTCTCACGGTTCGGTGCGCCTCTCGGAAGCCATGTTCGATCTGCCGCTCCTCCTCCCCTCTCAGCCTGCAAAACCGGAATGGTTTTCGGGGGTGTTCTCTGTAAATTTGCGAATGCAGATGTACTCTCTTCGTCACTGTGTTTTCATTTTATGCACTGCTTTTGTGCGCTAGTTTTATGCTAACACATTTACATGGATTTGTAAACCGCAAAAAAGCCCGCCGTACGGGGATTTTTTCATATTCTCCCCATTCGGCGGACCTTTCATTCATCGTAACAATTATCTGTGGTTTGCTTTGATCACAGACATTGCTGCTTCATCTGCTACAACTGTCAGATCGTTGTGAAGCTGCAGGATGGAAGCCGGAACCTGCGGAGTAACCGGTCCGTACAGAACCTTGTCGAGGATCTCTGCTTTTCCTTCGCCGCTGACGATCAGCAGAACTTTTCTTGCCTGCATGATGTTCTTGATTCCCATGGTGTATGCCTGGGTCGGAACATCCTCTACTTTTTCAAAGAAACGTTTATTTGCCTGAATGGTGCTCTCGGTCAGGTCAACGCAGTGTGTCTCTTTCTCGAATGCTGCGCCCGGCTCGTTGAATCCGATGTGGCCGTTGTTTCCAAGTCCAAGAAGCTGCAGGTCAATGCCGCCGACGCTGCGGATGATTTCGTTGTAAGCTGCGCATGCTTTTTCGCTGTCCGGCTCCAGTCCGTTCGGAACGAAGGTGCGCTCTTTGTTGATGTTGACATGATTGAACAGGTTGGTGTTCATGAAGTAACGATAGCTCTGATCATTCTCCGGAGAGAGTCCTTTGTACTCGTCCAGGTTTACGCTGGTGACATTTGCGAAATCAAGGTCACCTTTGTTGTACCACTCAACGAGCTGTTTGTAAGCGCCGACCGGGGTAGATCCGGTTGCAAGGCCGAGCACTGCATGCGGTTTCATGATCACCTGCGCGGAAATGATGTTTGCTGCTTTTCTGCTCATATCATTGTAATCTTTTGCTTCAATTAATAACATTTGTTTTTCCTCCAAATTTCTTCTATATAATAAATTACATAATAACCTGTTTCAGGTTCAGTTCGTCGTCCACCAGAAGTACATGCGCTTTTTTGCCCGGTGCAATGGATCCTACTTCATCGTAGATACCGATGCTCTGTGCCGGATTTCTTGTTGCCGCAAAAATGGCATCTGCCAGCGGAATATCAAACGAAACTGCTTTTCTCATGCAGTCGTACAGGTTCGTAGCGGAACCCGCGATGGTCTCACCGTCGGTCAGGGTTGCTTTTCCGTCTTTCATCCAGACAGCCTGTCCCCCGAGGGAATACGTTCCGTTCGGCATTCCCGTTGCCATCATGGAATCGCTGATGAGAACCATGCGCTCACTTCCCATCATGGAGAAGGTCGCGCGGACAACCGCACCGTGAATGTGATAGCCGTCACAGATCAGCTCCATGCGGCACTCCGGATCGTCGAATGCGGCGCCGATGACACCAGGGTTACGGTGTGCGAACGGCGGCATGGCGTTGTACAGATGGGTGACATGGTGTGCTCCTGCTTTCATGGCAGCCAGCGCGGTGTCATAATCTGCTGTCGTATGGCCGATGGAAACCATGACTTCATCGGAAACCTCTTTGATAAATTCCAGTGAGCCAGGCATATTCGGGGCCAGGGTTACGAGACGGATTTTTCCGCCGCTCGCCGCATTGCATGCGCGGAAGAACTCAGCGTTCGGAGCCACGATGTTCTCCTCTGCCTGTGCGCCTTTTTTGATCGGATCGATGAACGGTCCTTCCATGTTGACGCCGGCGATCACTTCTGCTTCCGGCTCATCTTTGATTGCTTCGATGGTTCCGAAGATTTTCAGCAGATCGTCTTTTGGCAGTGTCATGGATGTCGGGCAGTAAGAGGTGATGCCGTGCGCTTTCTCGTAGCGCAGGATCTCTTTTAAACCTTCCACGTCTCCGTCTGAAAAATCATGTCCGGCAGCGCCGTGGCTGTGTACGTCAACCAGTCCCGGCAGAACCATCATGCCTTTCGCATCGATCACTTCCTGATCGATCACTTCTTCTTTTGTGGAAACGAAACGTTTTCCTTCTATATAAAGATCTTTTTCCGCAAACGTTCCGTCTTCCTGAAATACACGTCCGTTTTTGATAATCATTGTCTTGCCTTCTTTCTTTGATCTGTTCTGATTATAATTTATGTTGATTTTATTTTCAACTATTTTTATATTTTAGAAATTACTTTCACGCCATTAAAGTTCTTTCCATTTTTCCGCCCGCTTTCCCGTGCAATTCACACACAATTGAAAGTTGATTCACCACTCTGCCTGTGATACAATAAAGCAAGAACTGATCTGAATTTTTTTCAGATATTTACAGATACCAGGAGGACTTACGTTCCATGGAACACTTTGAAAAATCGATTATTCCTGTCATTGAGTCTGTCTATCCCTCGTTCACTCCCCTGGAACGGACGGTAGCAGATTTTTTTATTCATAATACCGACGAGTCGGATCTGTCCGCGCGCCACGTTTCGGAACTGCTCTATGTTTCGGAGGCTTCGCTCTCCCGCTTTGCGAAAAAATGCGGCTACACGGGCTACCGCGAATTTGTCTACCGTTACCAGGAAGGTCTAAACGCCGCACTGCCTGGCACGGACGATCACATCAAACAGGTGCTGAATACGTATCAGGAGCTGCTGAATAAAAGCTACTCGCTCGCCGACCGCGCGCAGATTGACCGCATCTGCCATATTCTCACTTCGAAGCGTCGGGTGTATGTCTACGGTCTTGGAAGCTCCGGACTTTCCGCCCAGGAAATGAAGCTGCGTTTTATGCTTGCAGGCGTGGATATTGAAGCAATTACCGACATTCACATCATGAAAATGAATGCCGTTCTGCTCAATGAGAGCTGCGCTGCAATCGGCATTACCGTCAGTGGACAGACACCGGAGGTGCTGCGTGCGCTCGGAGCCGCAAAGGAAAAGGGAGCCTCTACCATTCTCTTTACTTCCCGCAGCTCCAGCGATTACGATGCCTTCTGCGATGAAGTCCTGCTGCTTGCGGTCAAAGAGCATCTGAAAAACGGCGGCGCAATCTCTCCGCAGTTCCCGATTCTCGTTATGATCGACGTTCTGTACTCGCATTTTCTCACGACCGACAGCGAGCGCAAGGAGGCTTTATATGAATACGCCGTCACCAAACTCCATGAAACGTGATCCCGGCCGCGGCAGCGCGTATCTTTCTTTTCTGAAGAAACGCTGCCGCGATTTCTTTTTCTTCTGCCTGCTCCTCGGCGTTTACGTCGCCTTCATCACCCTCACAGGCATCGGCTGTCCGATCCGGTTTTCCACCGGCATTTCCTGCCCGGGCTGCGGAATGAGCCGCGCGGTACTGTTAATGCTCTCCGGTCATTTTCGGGCGGCATTTCGGATGCATCCGCTCGTCTATGCCGTACTGCCCGCAGGGATATGGCTCTTCTTCGGGCCGGAACAGACGGCGGGACTTCGGCGTTTTAAAAAGGGGATCATTACGGTGCTTGTCGTGCTGCTTCTCGCCGTTTATGCCTGGCGCATTTATTACCACGACCCGCTCCTTTCTATTGACCCTTCTCTCGGGCGCGTGCTACAATGGTTCTATCTTAATTAAAGGAGGTATTTACAAATGAATGTAAAAGACAACCGCAGTTTCTGGTTCTATCTTCTGCTCACATTTCTGACGTGCGGACTCTACTCGATCTACTTCTGGTATGTTTATGTGGAAGACCTGAACACCATCTTTTACGGTGACGGCGAAGACAGCCCAAACTACATTATCGTGCTGCTTCTGTCCTGGGTTACCTGTGGAATTTACGGCGTTTACTGGCGTTACAAACAAGCGAACCGCATGTACCGCGAATCCTACGACCGCTACGGTGTGATGATTGAGGAAAACGGTTCCGCCATTCTTCTGTGGACGCTGCTCGGCTACCTGACCGGCGGAATTGGCCAGCTCGTTGCCGACTATTTCATGATCCAGAACCTGAATAAGACGGCGCTCGTTTATAATTCACGTGCATATTAAGCAGGGGAGGCGTTTTTTATGGCAACATCTATGGTAAAGGGAAATCCGGTAAAGCTGATGCTCTCGTTTGCCTTTCCGCTTCTCATCGGAAATCTGCTGCAGCAGACGTATAACATCATTGATGCGGCGATTGTCGGCCAGGCACTTGGCCCGGAGGCACTCGCCAGCGTCGGTGCAAGCAGCAGTGTACAGTTTCTGGTGCTCGGCTTCTGTATGGGAAGCTGCACGGGATTCAGTGTCCCGGTTGCCAAGTATTTCGGCGCCGGAAAGCTTGATAAAATGCGCGATTATATTTTTAATGGTGCTGCACTTGCTGTCCTGATTGCGGCCATTCTGACCACACTCTGCAGTTTACTCTGTGCACCGATTCTGCACCTGCTGTCGGTTCCGTCCGATATTTTCGCGGATGCTTACGCATATCAGCTTGTGATTTTCCTCGGAATTCCGTTTTCGATTCTGTACAATTATCTTTCCAGCATCCTGCGCGCCGTCGGGGACAGCCGCACACCGTTTCTGTTTCTGGCATTTTCGGCAATTCTGAATATTTTCCTCGACCTGTTCTGTATTATCATTCTGCATCTGGGGTGCGCAGGCGCGGCGATTGCGACGATTTCCGCCCAGGCGATCAGCGGACTTTTATGTCTGTTTTTTATTTCCCGTAAGGTAAAGCTCCTGCTTCCGACAAAGGAAAACCGCACTCTGCGAAAGGATGCCGCGCAGGAACTCCTCGCAATGGGCATTCCGACGGGACTGCAGTTTTCGATCACGGCGATCGGCAGTATGGTGATGCAGTCAGCGAATAATGGACTTGGCAGTGTTTATGTTTCGGCGTTCACAGCTGCTATGAAAATCAAACAGTTTATGATGTGCCCGTTTGATGCGATCAGTACCGCGGCTTCCGTCTTCTGCAGTCAGAATCTCGGAGCAGGCCAGGCAAAACGAATCCGTCAGGGACTCCGCCAGGGTGTGCTTGTCGGTGTCGGCTATGGTGCGTTTGCAGGTGTCATCATGATTCTGTTCGGACGGCCGCTGACAAAGCTCTTTATTGTCAGCTCTGCTTTCGAAGCAATCAACGCTTCTGCAAAATATCTGCGCTGCCTCGGATTTTTCTACTGGATGCTTGGTATTTTGAATGTCTGCCGTATGGTAACGCAGGGACTTGGCTACTCGGGAAGAGCCGTTTTCTCCGGCGTAATGGAGATGCTGGCACGAACGATTGTCTGCCTGGGATTTGTCGGTGCGTTTGGCTTCACCGCAATCTGCTTTGCGGATCAGGCTGCGTGGCTCGCCGCCTGCTGCTATATCGCACCGACATGTCTGTACTGCGTGAAGAAATCCACGAAAATGATTGCGGATCGCGGTGCGAAATAATAACGTTATTTTCTGTCTTACAGCGCCTTCCAGATACTTCTCAGGTTATCGCGGCAATCACCAGAAACTTGTTCCATCACAGATTTTGGTTCATTGCCGCAAAATCAAGAAAAAGATACTGTTCTGCATGGAATCACCTTCCCCGCAAAACAGTATCTTTTTTCTTGTTTTTTCAGCGTTACCGCTCGATTCCATCTCTTGCCGCAAGACCCTTGTCAAACGGATGCTTGATTTTTTTCAGCTCCGAAACATAGTCCGCCCGCTCAATCAGCGCCTCCGACGGTCCCTGCCCGGTCAGAATCACTTCCAGCTTCTCCGGCTTGTGATCCAGAAAATCCAGAAGGAGCTGCTCATCAAACAGTTTGCTTCCAATCGTATAAACCAGCTCGTCCAGAAACAGTACATCGTATTCTTCCTGAACTGCTTTTTCTGTCACTTTCTGAAACTGCTCTTCATAATACCGTTTCTGCTCTGCCTTCTCCTCCGGTGTCATCAGAAACGAAAACTTTATCTTGTCCTGCCCCGGCACAAACGTCACATTCGGCGACAGTAAGAGCACCTTCCGCTCGCTCGTGCTGTTATCTTTCATAAACTGATAAATCAAAACACGGTATCCATACCCTGCCGCACGCGTGCAGAGTCCCATACCACAAGTCGTCTTTCCTTTTCCATCCCCACAGTAGATGTGGACACAGCCTGTCTGTTTTTCCATATTGAAATCCCTTTCTTTTTTACTATCCATATCTCATATGTAACGAGGAGTGTGATACTTAACCACACTCCTCTAAGAACATCTTTTGTAAAGAGTTTTCTGCTGGTTGTCAGCCTCGGTATCCAGTTAAGATACCTTTAACGGCATGGAAATCATTAAGTCCCCACGTGGACTATAACTTACTCCAAGCTGTCAGACTCAATGTCTTATTAAAGGACCTAAATAGATGGAAATTTATCCTGCTCCATCTGCAGTCCAACTTTTAACGATGCTCTTACATCGAGAACATTTCTGTTCTTACCTAATTATACTCACTTCAAGTAAAAAATCAACCAGGCTATCATAATCGCGGACTAAAGCTGATTACAGTTCACTGGTATACAGCGACTTGTATGTAAGATTCGTACCTGTTCTATACGTAAATTTAGCTTGCAGTGTCAACTTCATTGCTGCATAGAAGTTTGGCGTTTTTATTGCAATCATCAACGTTTTCAACTACTCTATTCTTCCCAGTATAGCCGGGAAATTTAGATTTTTCATTTATCAGTATTCACAAGTTTCGTAGCAAGGAATTCAGTAACAGCCTTCTCTGTATCCGCCAGACCATTTTCTTCCAGTTCGTTTACCATGTTGTCCCAATTTGCGTCAAATTCCTCTTCTGTACCCGAAACACATTTTACCAGCCCTGGCCAAGTAATATCCGAAATTGTATTCTGCTGCTCGGTCAGCTCCTGTGGCTGCTGATATGCCCAGAGTGCAGAATATGGAAGAAGCTCAAATTCTTCTGGCTGCGGAAACATATCTGTCAGCATTTCGATTCCCATTGCCTCGCATCCGGCTTTTTCCGCTTCGTTATAATTTGCAATCACAGATTCTTTCGTCGTTGGAGTATACGGGAATCCGTCCTCAGTGTAAGAACCTGCTCCATAGATTGGAAATCCAGTATAGTTATCAATGCCTGTGTTCTTATGATAGTCTGGATCTGACTGTGCTTTGGCAACTTCTTCATCGGTACGATACGGCTTTCCATTTTCGTCCAGGAAATAATTTTCTCCCTCAATTCCCCAATGATATAAAATCTGTCCTTCATCCGAGCACAGATAATCCATGAATTTGATTGCACGAACTGGGTCCTCACAGCTTTTTGTAATTGCCATTCCATATCCGACCGTTGTTCCCTGATACAAAAGAGATTTGCAGACCTGATCCTCTCTTAAGGTTACCGGCAGTCCAACATATGTCTGATCTACTTTTCCATCAGCCATCAATGCTGTTTCACACTGACTATAGTGCCATTCTGAATCTGTCAAGGCAACAACACGGCCACTGGCAACCTTTGCAATATAGTCATCATCCGTCTGTGTTGCAAAATTCGGATCCAGAATTCCTTCATTGTACATACGGCATAACCATCTAAAATACTCTTTTTCTTCCGGCGTAACCGTTTTTAAATGTACTGTATAGTCATCATCAATCAGCCACTGTCCATTATCCGGCGCTGCATCTGCGATAAAGCCTGCCGGGTTACTCAGTGTAATCAGCCAATGCCAGTCTGATGCACTCATAGTAATTCCAATCATATCCAAACCATCTTCTGTCTTTGGATGAGCTGCCAAATAGCTCTTGATCATTTTTTCATATTCATCTATTGTTTTTGGATATTTGTAATCATTCTCTTTCAGTGCAGCCCACTGGATCTGGCAAGTTCCTCCTGTTGTCAGTGTTTTCTGATTTACACCCGCATAAGAAAGCTGATAAATTCCCGGATCATCTTTACTCCACTGTAATTTTTCCAGCTCATCTCCGTACATTTTTTTTATATTGGGTCCATATTTTTCAATCAGATCTGTCATATCAATTAAGGCACCGGCTGCATACAGATCCGTTGCATTTGATTTTGCATAAATCAGATCCGGATATTCATCATTTGCAATCATCAACGCAACATCCTCTTTTGCATCTCCTTGCGATGCAACCGGATAGCTGACATCCAACGTAACACCAGTTGCCTCTGTGATCGCTTTTGCTACCGGATTATCCCAATTTCCATTTTTGCCGTCTGCATTGAAATATTCAAATGTGACTGGTGTCTTATCATCACTTTCGTCTGCTTCTGTAGTCTCCGTTTCAGTTTCTGACGACCCGGAAATTACACTTGAACTGCTTTTACTGCTACTGTCTGAACCGCAGCCTGTAAGCATTCCTGCGATCATAGTGCCCGTTAGCATCACTGATATTATTTTTCGTTTCATAAAAACCTCCTTTAAAACCCTGTCTGATATTAGACAATAAGAATTCTCCCTTTTAAATTTGCAAATTTCAGTTTCTACAAACTCATATGATTTTGAATAATCTCAGTATATCAAATATGCTTTTTGTTTTATATGATATTTTTGATCTTGTTTTTATATTTTTTTGTGTTTTTTGACACATACACATTTTCTATGCTGTGTTTTTATAAATTTATTCCTATGTTTTTGCTGTTTTTCAACAACTTTTCAACTAATTTCTATGCTATACTTAGATTTAAAGCAAAAAGAATGGGGGTTCTACTATGCAATTTAAAACTGAAAAAATTTCAGAACACATTACAAGAATTCATGGATTCTGCACAGAATTTATGTATCTGATTGAAGGCAGCAAAGCAGCTGTCCTAATTGACACTGGATGCGGGTTCTATAGTTTAAAAAACTGTATCCATAACCTGACTAACAAGCCATTAAAAGTCCTGATAACCCACGGTCATGTAGATCACGCCATGGGCGCCAATGAATTTGAAGAAATTTATCTGAATCATAAGGATAAATCCGTATATCAGCTTCATTCTGAAAAAGGCTTCCGTCTGGAAGGCGCGAAAGGATTGTGTCCTGAAAAAGGGCTTATCAAAGAAACAGATATGATACCATCTGCTCCATTTGAAAAATTTCATAATCTGCAGGAAGGTGATGTTTTTGAGCTTGGTGGAATTCATGTTGTTATTTATGAATTACCCGGTCATACCCTGGGCAGTGTTGTCATGCTGATTCCGGAGGAGCGGACAATTCTTCTCGGTGATGCCTGCAATCCATTTTTATTCCTGTTTGACAAATTTTCCACGGGACTTGCTTCCTATGAAAAAAATTTACGAGCGCTACAGAAAAAAATTGCCGGAAAATATGACCGAGTCCTGATCTCACATGGAAATGGAGATTCCAAGCCAACCACTTTAGAAGATGTGCTCAAAGTATGTCAGGATATTCGTTCTGGAAATGTTACGGATCGCAATTTTGTTTTTTCTGGCGAAACACATCCTCTCGCAGATAATGGAACTTATACCTTTATCTGCTATGACAAAAAACGAATAGAAGAATAAAATCAGATTACTCTATTATGTTTTCTCAACACTGTTCAATATACAACTGTCTCAATAATTGATATGTATTAGCTGATAAGCTGTGAATAAATCATAAAAATCCCAGCTTATCAGCTTTTCTTTACTTAATGTCCCATGCACCGTATTATTTCCGGCATTAAATCGGTATTATTTGCCGACATTTTGTGTTGCAAACATCCTGTTCGCACTGCTCTTCATTTAAAATTAAAAGCACATTTTCTTCCTTGGGATTTATCAAAAAGACAGCTGTACACGAAAAAGACATAGGAAATGCAGAAAAAACGCACAAAAAGAGAGAACAGATTTCTCCATTCTCTCTTCAATAAATTTATTCTACTAAAAATTTTTTATTTACCAAAATATCTAGCCAGCAGACCAGCGAATGCTTTTCCGTGTCTAGCTTCGTCTCTTGCCATCTCATGCACGGTGTCATGGATTGCATCAAGATTCAGGGCTTTGGCACGTTTTGCAAGATCTGTTTTGCCAGCGGTTGCTCCGTTCTCTGCTTCTACACGCATCTGCAGGTTTTTCTTGGTGCTGTCGGTTACGACTTCGCCGAGAAGCTCTGCGAATTTTGCTGCGTGCTCTGCCTCTTCGTAAGCTGCTTTTTCATAGTACAGACCTACTTCCGGATATCCCTCGCGGAATGCTACTCTGGACATTGCCAGGTACATACCAACCTCGGAGCACTCACCCTCAAAATTGGCTCTCAGATCTTTTTTGATATCTTCCGGAACATCGGATGCTACGCCAACTACGTGCTCTGCTGCCCAGGTCAGATCCTCGCCCTGCTCGATAAATTTCTCTTTCGGTGCTTTACAGATCGGACAGACTTCCGGTGCTTCTGCTCCTTCATAAACATATCCACATACGCTGCATACAAATTTTTTCATAGCTTTCTTTCCTTTC